>Ga0302200_10000104_pt1 | contig 85680 bp, 87 predicted proteins | sample II_Bog_N3_1_FD_194585 | JGI IMG/M metagenome (GOLD analysis project Ga0302200, IMG submission 194585) | Peat permafrost microbial communities from Stordalen Mire near Abisko, Sweden - II_Bog_N3_1 | ecosystem: Environmental > Terrestrial > Soil > Wetlands > Peat | place: Sweden: Abisko...
TTCGGGTTTCCATCAGTTTCAGTTTCGTCACACTCACTTTGTCGCCAAAGCATTGATAAATAATTGTTTTAGGCGATGGTGTGCCATAATAGGAATAACTTTTCTCGCCCTTTACATTAAGTTGACGCCAAAAACCTTTCTGATGCCAATGCACAAGCCTAAAAACATAATCATTCGCTGTTATCTCATCATAATAACGAATTGCTAAACGCCCATTAGACGCTGCATCTACAGCAAGAATGTTGACAAATTGATTTTTCATTTCCAAATCAACATTATAACCAGCAAAATAGCGATTAAATTTTTCGGCATATACAGCTTCCGTTTTTTTATAAACCGTCGATTCATCAACATTTTTTTGTACTTTAGAAAATAAAGATGAAGTTGTTGTCTCTAAACTCGGTAAATCCGGAGTACTTCCCCATACTAGATAGTAATAATTTTTATCGATATTACCGCTTTGTGTCCGCATCAACCACGAAAGTGCGTTAATTGCTTTCTGTGAGGACAAATAGCCGATTGATAAGCATTGCTCTGCATCCAAAAATCTACCACGATACGTGTAAGTTTCTGTATCATTACTGGATATAATTTTGGTCTGATCACCTGGATATCGAATGTTTTTATTATGCAGCATCGTCGATGGCATATATTGCCCTGTTGCATAACACAATGCTTCATTTTTATTTTCAAGTTTCTTCAGGTAATACGCTGCATATGCTTTATGGATATTCGTATTTTGCCAAACAGCATCAATTTCACCATCTTCATAAACAACTCGAAAGCGAACCATGCAGCCTTTTAAAATATCTCCGTTGGCAACTTCTTGAAAGATCATTGGTTTCTCTTCGGAACTCGTCCACTTATCCATAAGAGTGCCATCATCATTTGTAAATAAAATGCGTCTATCTAGAAGATCTTGAATTAAATCATGGTCTGCAAGATATTGATAAATACTTTGAATTGATGGATGCGTATAGATTGAATGTACCCAAGAATTCAATTGTTTTATATATTTTTTATGAAATTCATCTTTTACCGAATCATATTTTCCAACGTCTCTCGCTATATACTGCAATGTATCCGATAGTGAATGCGGATCATGATTTCCTGTACGATTTGATGATTTTATGGTACAAGGAATGATTGTATTGGTACCATTTTGCTTTGTAAGCACTTCGGCTTTAAGCAAATTCCCATTTTCACTTATAGTAAGTTCAAGCTTCGCCACCACAACCGTATGACAAACCGGAATCAAGGGGCAATGCTGGTTGGCAATAAAGTAATTTCCTGCTATATCTGCGTTATCATCATATGTTTTTATTAATTGCTCCATCCAACTCATGAACGCACTTCCTCACAGGAGAATTCTTTTGCTTGATATGCTCTGATATCTCTAACAAGACTGCATTCTTGTGGTTTTATGAATTTGATAACGCCATGCTGCATTGTAGCTTGCCAAAACCTAGATTGAAATAGATTCTTTCCTGTTTCATCTGCATAATTAAATCCATGAAACATCATCCCAAAGTCAAGATATTCCATTTGATCATATACGCCTGGCGTTGAGCCATATTCGACTGGTAAAACATAGCCTTGGCATTTTCTAAGCCCTAGAAAGATATCTCTGCGCCCACCTTTTTGAACCATACGTTGTGCAATTGATAGATGCTTTGTCATATTAAAATCATCCAATAAATCTTTTCTATGTGTATTAAACCGAATATGGGCTTTTACCTCATATTCAACATCCGATAAAAACATGTAATAAAACAAATCTGTTTTCCCTGTTTTATAATTCTTAGTCTTTATGCTCCTCGATTGCATCTTAATGGGTTTCATTACGCGGCATTCATCGATTTCCCAAATAAAACTTGGCTTCCAATAAATACTTTCGGCTATGCCTTTTAATGCTTGGTATGTTGGTACCATATATGTAGATTTTTCGCCTCCAATTCTTGTAATTGGATCTGAGAAAAGTGCCATGCGACTAATCACCCGAAAAGTTACGATATTTTCCATGCGACTATCTCCTCATACTTTTATTTTCTCCATACGCTATATAATTTTCAGTTTTTTTAATTAAATAGCATTCATGCAATTCATTTATTCGAATTAAATCATTAATTTCAGGTCTGTATCCCAAGTAAGAGATAAATTCAGACCCGCAATATAATTTCCACCAAAAACTTTTATCCACGGATAATACCTGCTTTTTATTGATTAAAAATCGTCTCTTTATGTTTGCTTCTTTATCAATTTCTTACTTTTGTTTATGGCAACACTACCTTTGTTTTAAATCTGTACCTTACTTTTGGCACTTTTGGCAACTTACCAGTAAAGCACTAATAAGCTGCAAACAGTGTCAAAGATGAATCATTCTCCATCAAATTTCATTTCAGATTGCATAGCATCTAACTCACATAAACTGATTATTATCTAATTTTTTCTCTAAATTGCGTTGTCGCCGAGAAGCCCTTATATAACGAACTAAATTATCATGTTTTACAATATCTGGTCTATTTGCGACTGCTTGATAATCTAGTCTCGCTTTTTTAGAAGATTCGCTTTCTCCGACAACTTGTAGTGCGCGTTCTTCCGGAAGATTATATTGCTCTACTTCTTTTTGGCTGAAAACGATATAAAAAGTTTGTTTGCTTGCTATTTTTTGAGAAAAAACATAATACTTTGCGACTTTCTTTGCTTTCAAGAAATCTCTAAAAGCAACATCAGTCGCTTTATCGTAGGAACTATATACCTTCATGCCATCTCACTCCCCTACTAAAATTCACAGTAAATGTGCATTTAACCATATTCATTTATTCAATGATTTTCACATTCTCTTCTTTTTTAGAAGAATAAAATCCAGTAGATACATTATGTGTGAGTCCTTCTAAAACAAAAGTATCATTCTTTTTATGATTGATTAAATAGAAACTTGCCTTTATTCCTGTATGAATCATGCGGTTAAAATTTTTTGTATCATCCCCAAGATTTAGTTGGATCTGAACCTTATCTTGACCGGTATTTAATTCCATCGTTTTATCATCTATAATTTCTACCACACCTGTAAAAGTAACCTCAGTGGTTGGATCTATACTCTTTAGGTATGCAAGTGGTATCATTAACACAATTAATAAAAAAAATACAAAAGATATTATCATGTTTGCTAAATCAGCAGACAAATAACCGTTTCGCTTGAAATTCATATTTTCTCCTTTTCATACTTTTATTTGCTTCAAAAAATCACAGCCATTCAGATCCACTGAATCAGTTCTGCATCGATCATTTCATATTTGTCTTTAAATCCATGCGCTATGGCATGAGGATGATTCATTGCTATCAATTCAGCTCCGCAAAGCAAACATTGACATCTACTACAACTATTATGTTTTTTGGTTCCAGTATATCGATGTCCTATTGTGCGTTCCATATCATAAACGACCTGTTGTACTGCAAGTCCTGCTGTCATTTGGCACCTCCGAAATTTTAGCCCAAAGAATAACATCTTCTATGAGTTCATACTCACCTTGCACATATCTATAAAACCCTTTAGAACAGTAATTATAATCTTCATCTGTATTATCAAATTTATTCTCAATTTCAATACTTTTTTCTGCTATATAAAACGCAACAAATTTATCACCATTTTGAGTTAATACTAAAACATCTTTCATTAATGTTTTTGCTAAAATCTTTTCATCAACATCTTGCCAAAAACACCAGCTCCTAAAATAATCAAAAAGCAAAGATTTCAAAATTCGCTGTAATTTGTGCAATGCATTTCGCCCCCATTAAAATGGAATTTCTTCATCAGGGAACACTTGACTGCCAAACGCATCTGCACCACTTGCTTCACCTTGGCTTTGTGGTAATTTTGTCCCCATAAACTCAACCTCTTGCGCTACAATCTCTGTTACGTAACGCTTTGAGCCGTCTTGCGCTTCATAATTTCGCACTTGCAGTCGACCTTCAACAAGTACCTGGGAAGCTTTTTGAGTATAGGTGCTAACAATTTCGGCAAGCTTTTCCCACGCCACAACAGGAATGAAATCTGCTGTTTGATTACCACTACCAAAACGTCGATTCACAGCAACCGTAAACGATGCTACAGGCTTTCCACTTTGTGTATATCGTATCTCTGGATCACGAGTCAGTCGTCCTACTATTATTACCTTATTCATTGTTATTCCCCCAAATTTTTATTTGAATTAATAGTCCTTTTGCGGCAATTCATTTACGCAAGATAAATTTCTTGTTTTTGCAAAAGTATTTAAATCAACCTGTGCAAGTTTTTTCGACATACGAATTGGTAAGAGTTTTGATTTATAGCGGTGATATGATGACTTCGTACAATACATAGTCATATACGAACTGCCGCCCAGCCCATTACTAACAAATAAAACCCGACCATCCGGTAGCTGATACCGAGTATCCAATATTATCGCCAACCTTTCTTTTGTAGTAATTATTTCATCATCCATCTTATCTATAACACGATATTTGTCACGGCAAATAACCTCATGACTTAGACTTAACTGGCTTCTTTATATTTGAATAATGTTATATGAAATCAAAATTACAAGAAAAAATAAAATCATTCCAATGCTGATAAATATACGTTTCCTTGTATTATTCGTATCTAGATATCCTAAAAAAAAGAACATCGCTGTAATAATATTTAAAAAAATTACACCTTTTGAAAAAGGGCACCATATAACTTGTGCTGTTAAAAAACAAGCCGCTACTAACGACATATCATCTCGGAAACTCTTCGCACTATAATTAAACAATAATTTTTTTAAAAATTTTGTGACCATATTTTATCCAACCTCCGCTATATTGCATAGTTCTGGTAAATTATCTTCTACAAGTGCTTTTGCGAAGGGTGGAGGAACTGCATTGCCACATCTTGCGACTTGCGCTTTTTGAGTATATTTATGTCCTTCAGCATCTTTTTCGATGATATAATCTGACGGAAACCCTTGGGCGTTGAATAACTCTCTTGGGTTTAACATTCGCATACCAATATCAACGATTTGATAGTCAATTCCTTTGACCGTAACAAGCCCAAAGCGGTCCTTTGTCGTGATAGTATGCAAAGGTTCATTTAGCCCCTGTCCATTGCCTTGCCCGTAGTATTTGACCAAAAAAGCTTGTACTTCTGCGATATGCTGTCCTTGTGCCGTTATTGTTCCGAGTGGTTTATCCATTCCATTGCCAATGCTTGTACCATAAAAATGCAGCATATATGCTGTCACAAGAGCATTATGATCGACAGAAGTGACAGTAGGAAGTGGCTTGTCCATCTCGCTACCTGCACCTTTATAACCGCCCGCGAAATATTTACTGATAAAAGTCATAACCAATCCATACCGATTTGAGCTATCAACTGCCATAAGTGGCTTTTTTAAATTTTGTCCACGTGTTTCCTTGTCAGATTGTTCGCCGTGGTACTGGATTAGCGTTGGAGCAACTAATAAATGCTCTGCTTTTGTTACAATCGTTGATATTGGTTCTCTTAAATCGCGCGATCGTCCATCACCTGCAAATTTTTGTTGTCCGATTTGTGCCAGATATGGTGACAAAACATAATGATGATTTCCTGTTAAAATTGTTTTTAAAGGGTCCGTGATTTTTCCACCAACATTATTAAATTGCTCACTTAAAATACTTGGTGCCAGAACGTCACTACTTTGATTGATCGGTATAATAAATGGTTCCGGTGCATCAAGCACGAATTTCTTCAAGCCTTTAGCAATTCGCTTCATGGTGTTTTCACAAAGTGGTTTTTTTCGTTCAAAAATTGATTTGCACTCAATAGACCAGTCAATAATTTCTGCCGCCGTTCTCCACGGTTTTAAACGTCTACTTTGTACTTCCAAACTGGATGGATCTCCATAAGTCGGCTCTGGCCATTTAATCGCCTGACCATCACAACGAGCAATCAGAAAAAATCTTTTTCGAATCGTTGGAGCTCCATAGTCACAGGCCCGTAGTTCTCGATAATCGAGTTTATACCCAAGCGCCTGTAATTGGCTTTTCCATTTTTCAAAGGTTTGTCCAGCAAGTTTTTTAATCGGCCGGCCCTTTCTGATCGGCCCCCAAGTTCGAAATTCTTCGACGTTTTCCAACATAATAACGCGTGGCCGAACTTTTGCGGCCCATCTTAACACGATCCACGCAAGCCCACGGATACTTTTTTCAACTGGCTTACCGCCCTTCGCTTTTGAAAAGTGTTTGCAATCGGGAGAAAACCATGCCAATGCAACTTTTCTACCAGCACAAACTACTACGGGGTCAATATCATAGACGTTTTCGCAATAATGTTCCGTGTCTGGATGATTTGCACGATGCATTGCTATTGCCGCGGGATCATGGTTGATAGCTATATCTACACTTTTACCAATAGCCAATTCAACTCCAGTGCTAGCACCACCACCGCCAGCAAAATTATCAACAAAAATTTCAGTTTTAGAAAACATACATAGTTGTTTCATTCAAACCCTCCTTGTTATGGATCCATGAGCGCCGGAAGAGTTTCCTCTTCCATCGGGCTTGCACCGATATCCATTCGGATGGCCTTGCGGATTTTACTGTTCAATTGGGAATGGTGAACAAATAACTCGTTCTTCGATATAAACAGGTCTTGCCTTTTTTGTATTTTTATCTAACATCATTACCCATGTCCCCTCTGCTGTTGCGGGTGTATAAAGTCCATTTGGTTCAGCTTGATCAATTACAGCACTAGAGCCAGAGTACCTTACTTGTTTAGGGTTGTTATACTGCGTAGCATACGGAATAGGAAATCCGACTGTTTCTCCGAGAAAAATAAGTTTTCCGGTCTGCTGAGCTACGATATAGGTATAAGTTGTAAATCCATCTTGATCCCGCATTTCATATATATCTTTCAATAATTTCTTTTCTCTGAAATTTTTAATAGAAGGAGTTCCCGTTTCTGCAATACTTTCTTTTTGCGTTCGCTCCTGCAATGCCGCTTCTCTCTGTTGACTAGAAGGCCTCCCATCATCTACACACCCTGTAACCATATTTAAGGCAAAGACTAAAAGTAAAACACTCACAATTTTTCGCATCATTTATCTCCTCTTTTCAATTTTTCAATAAATTCTTTTGTATCTGGTGGTAATTTTTCTAAATCATAATCAGCTACTCTGTGTAAGATAATGGATGCAAGTGCCGCTTTATGCCCATCATCTGTTTTCTCATATTCAAATTGCATATTTTGAATTTCTTGAACCATTCCCTGATTGTAAGCTTTGGAATGTTCAAATGTTTCTCTTCTTACATCTTCATATTTAGGCGCGAATATTTTATAGAGATAGAACTCCGTTCCTTGGGCTACGAAAGGTATTCCTATGAATAATACAAAGCCTAAAATCAATGTACCAATAATATTCATACTAACTCTGCTCCTTTTAATTAATTTCAATCCAGTGCTTTTTTTCAGCTACAGTGTTTAAATCACTTTGAGCTTCATCAAAACTATCTCGCCAAGGTGTTCCTCGATAAGCATGACCTCCGTTTTTACCAGGCTTAAGATAAAATATTTTAAAATTTCCTGATCCAATTCCTGATCTCACAAAATATTTCCAACCACGTTCATCTTCATAGGATTTTACAAAACGGCAAGAAGTTGCTTTTGGATGAAGTACAGGATCTATTTTTGAACAGATTATTAGATTTTTCTCAATTTGTGAGCACATGCAACAACGATATTTCCTATACTCGGGAAGCTTATCCAAAATTATCACCCCAACTTTCCTCCAATGTACTTTATGCTCAAGCGTACCGCTCCTTTCCTATTGATTTTTAAAAATCAGCATGTTATAATTTTTCTAATATAAATACGGCAGGGCAACAGGGCATAAACATTGCGTTGCTGTATGTTATGTCAAAAGCAACTATCTATTAGCGTAGTGGGTTGCTTTTTCTTTTGTCATTTTTCATATATTTTATTCACCACTTAAGGAGTTGATTTGTTTTGGATGAACTATCAAAATCTGTAATTACTTCAAGTCTCAATCCTATAATTTCTTGGTTTATTCCTTTTGTGTTTGGAGGTCTTATTTTTGTAGTTAACTCACCATTTTCCAAGAAAGAAAAAGCAAAAAATGAATATATAAGAATCATCACAGCTTATATTGCCGCTGGCCGTATTCCTTCAAAAAATGACCTTATCAGCTTGAAGCACATGTTAGCAAGAAAACATGGCACATCTGCGAATGATTTACCCGCTATGGAAATTGTGTTAGATTATAGTTATTGCACATATTGGGCAGCTGAAAGCATTGACATCGATCAAAAGAATTCGTTTAACACTCATTTTTTATCAAGTTCAGTATCTTTTCTTGAAAACGATTCCGTTATTCCTAAAACACTTAAAGATCGGTGTCGAAAAGGCGCATTCGAAATTTTTCTTAATCTTATATTTGCTGCTATATTAACTTTTATATCCTTTATTTTCATAATTGCTCTTGATCCTACATCTACCCCTTTTCCCACGTTTTTCCCAAATACTTTGGTCTTTTTAGGCTACAGTTATCTTGGGCAACTTATTCTTTTTCTACTTCAAGAACTTTTCAAATTGATTGTTTATATCTGCATAATAATTAAAAATAGATTCCACTCTAGCTAAATCTAAAAATGCAATAAGGAAAAAATTTATTACTTGATAAATTCTCCATAAAATTAATGGATTTGGTATAAAAAACATTAAAAAACACAGTGTTAGGCCGCTATAAATTAAACACATATATATAACTGTCCATCTGTTAAAAAAAAAGCTAGACGAATCCCATTCTCTATCTAGTTCAATTCGTGCACAAAACATATTAAAACCCATGGCGCATATTGATGCTGCAAGAACAGCCATTACATAGAATTGATAAATATTCATCGTTGGTATTACTGGCACATCAGTGTTTATATCAAATAGCTCAGAAAAATAGTTAAAAAAGAATACAAGCATAACAACATAAAAGCCAACTATTATAATCGATTTTATTGAGGGCAAGCATACATCATCTCCTAAAAGTACTTATTTTGTCCCATTTTTATCCACCTTTTGATTTACAATTATCGTTACCAGAAAGGACATTGAATTATGATTAAGCCACATCCTATAAAATTATCGCCAACAACACTTTATCTTGATGATTTAGAAAATATTGATAAACTTTTAAAATATTATGCAAAGAACATATCTTATACTGTAGCAGGCAAGGAGTCTGATATTATGTATTCTTCATTAGAAGAATTGGTCAAAACCTCTCCTGTTAGGTGTTTTTCGAATTTAGAGATTTATCCCGAAGAATTTGATGTACATATTCAGTTATCTTCAAACTTCACAAAAATCTTTTACTCAGATGGTGAAGACTATACTAGCCGTGGTGTTGTTGATGATTTGAAAAAATCTTGACCAAACGCACATCTTGTTTTGCCAAATGGCGTATCTCTTGGAATTTTTCAATGATTGTCGCTACTAGTACAACACTAGTACTGTTAAGGCTATTATTCCCAACATTGGATTGGGTGACCTATATTTGTTATAGTGTTGGTCTTGGTCTTATTGTATCGAGTTGGATATTTTATCTACTTGTCGACCGTGCTAATTTCTCAACAACTTATTTAACAAATAAACAAGATTACAAGGTCGTAGAAAATTTTTTTAAAAACCCTGCTGGCTTAGTTGGTCCTACATTTGCTGCAATAATATCTTTTTTATTAGGTTATCTTACCGGTAGTAAATAAATAAAATCAACAATACTAGAAGTAAAAACATACCTGCTACCTCATGAAGTGATTTATCGAAACAAAGTAAAGATACCGCATAACCTAAAAGTGCCGGCCATATCCACTTCCAAAAAAACGAATTTCGCCACTCTTTATTTGGTTCCATTTTTATCCACCTTTCAATTTACAATATCAATATAGAAGAGCAGCTATCTATTCGCGTAGGGGGCTGCTTTTTCTTTATGCTTTTTTAAGTACATAACCCGAATTGGACATCCAAATCCATTTTCGTCAGGATGGTTTCGAAAATAATATCCTTCTTCGCCCAATTTCAATTGATCCGGTTGCCATTTTTTATTAATAAAGATTTCAAACTTTTGCCCATTGAATAAATTGATTGATATTAACTCCCCGTCGCGTCCGACGTAACGAATTGCATAACAGTTGTACGTAAAATCATAAATCAATGTACCTGTCTTCATTTATAGCATCTTCCTTTATACTTTCTTTAATTGGCTTAAGCTTGCTACCAAATTGATTTTTCAACGCTATTTCGAGTTGATCCAAAGGCATCATGAATATTTTAGTTTTTTTTACGAAACTAACTTCATTCATTAAAGTAGGTTTGTTTTCTTGAAAAACATTCTCTACCTCTTTTCCTAATGAAATAGCAATTCGTTCTTTTGCTGCTTCACTGGGTTCATATGAATTATTTTCAATGGCAGTATACGTACTAGGTTTCATCCCTATATGTAAAGCAAAACGCGTTGCCGTTCTGTAGCCGGCAGCTATGCGTTGCTCTTTGAGATCGTGCAAAGCTCTTCACTCCTATCTCTCAATTTTGATTGCATACTTTTTCGTGTTTCCGTATTCAAACAATATTCCAACTCTTCACTTGTTAATTCATTAATAAATGGAATGCCATCCTTTATCGGACGATCCAGCACATTGATAACATTTGAACGTATGGAAATCTCTTCTAATTTACAAGGTGATGATTTAGAGAGCATACAATTGGTTCCCCAACGCTTCATGGCTGGATGAGACTTATAATTTTGTTTACACCATATTTTGAAACATTGTTTCATTGAACAATCCTTCTTTCTGTTGATCTGACATAATCTTATCTACAATGTCTCCTGCTGCAATATCTAAAGCAGTATCCAGAAAAGCCATTATTTCTTCATCACGAGCAGGCAATGCCGTAACAACAATTTTTCGTTTTGCCATTTCTTCACTCCCTTTTTTTAAATAGGCGAGGGTATCAGCCCCGCCTATCTAGGCACTTTTTTGGCTATCATCCTTATAGTCTTTCATAAAGATCATGTCTTCTGCGAGAATAATTAACCGATCTAATTGCTTTTCCGTTAATCTCGGATAAAGTTTTTCAAAAATTTTATAAAATTTTTCTCTCTTTTTTTCTCTCCGTAATGTAATTTTTTCTTCCATAATCTCTCCTCCTTTTACTTCTTATGGTTATTATATTACTTCAAAAGTTATAATAAATCAATATGTTTTTTACAAAAATGTTGCAAAAGAAGTATTTATGTATTATTATTTGTATAAAAGGAGGCTGCTCATGAGCATAAACGAACGTATAAAAACATTACGAAAAGCATTGAAGCTAACTCAAACTGAATTTGGTGAAAGAGTGGCTATTGCACAAGGTCATCTCACTAATATTGAAACTGGGAAAAGAGAAGTAACAGATAAAAACGTAAAAATTATTTGTCTTGAATTTAATGTAAGTGAAAATTGGTTACGCAATGGCGAGGGTGATATGTTTAACAACTTGAGTCGTGAAGATGAAATTGTCATCTGGGCTTCAAAACTTACTCGCAAAGATTGTAATAATGAATTTGCCAAAAATTTTGCAAGAGTATTATCTCGTCTCGACGATTCAGATTGGGATGTTTTAGAAAAAATGGCACATATGATGATAGAAGAAAATAAAAAAGGATAGACCTTTTGATCTATCCCCTCATCTTACATTTGATTTTTAATAAAAAAGTAAATTCTACGCAGTATATCCTCATCCTTGAGGTTACTTACCAACTTAATAATTAGTGCTTTATAATCCATTTTTACCGCTCCCTTTATTATTTAATAGGATAATAATCCCATACACATAATAAATGAAAACTATAATTATTTTCCAATATTTGTTTAAAGTAAATAAAATAAGCAATATTATTATGAAGTTTAAACAGCAAATTTAAACTATGACAATTCTCCAGTAAAATCTATACTTTTACTGGATTTCTATAAAAATAATAACAAGGAGATGTTTATTTATGGAAAACAAACCTCAAATCATTATTACACAGCCAACAAAAAATATTGGGATTTCGCTTCTTCTCACTGCTTTATTCGGACCTTTAGGAATGCTCTATTCAACCATTACAGGTGCTATTATTATGGGCATTGTATATGCGCTAATTGCTCTTTTTACTCTTGGATTTGGACTTGCCCTCATATGGATTTTGAATCCAATTTGCATGATATGGAGTTATATTTCAACGAAAAAATATAATAAAAACCTTTTAGAAGGATCTGAAAGCTAAAAACAAACTACACAAAGGAAGGGATTCCCTGTGAATAAAAAAATATGCATTCTAGCTGTACTAATAATTAACTTGTCTGTCACAACAGTCGCGTTTGCCAGCAATTCTAATGATACTGCAAAAATCATTGGTGGTTTAATCAATATCTTTGCTAAACAAACGCCTCAAAAAGCAGCTCCACCGGCAGCGTCAAAAGCAACCATAAATACAGAAGACAGCAATATATTTATTTCTGCAGTTGAAACTGGTGATTATGAATTAGTACAACAAATGTTGGATAGAAAAGTTAATATTAATGGTGTATATAATGATACGACTGCATTATATACTGCTTATAAACATCAAAACAGAGATATGATGCAATTCCTTATTGAGCATGGTGCTAATGTAAACGGATTTTATAATTCAAAACAGTCCCACATATCATATGTTGTTGCTGCAGCATATGGACATGATTTAGATACGATTACTTATTTAATAGGTTGGGGGGCAGATATAAATGGAATTACAAACTGTGCTTTTGGTAACGATAACCCTTTAACCGCAGTATTAAAAGATACAACCCAATCCTATAGTTATGAACTAGTAGCTTACCTTATCAACAACGGTGTTAACGTTAATCAAATAGGCGAATTTTATGGAACACCTCTCACAAGTATCTGCAGAGGATATGTAAGTGACCGCTCCAAGCAAGTCTTTTTTGCTCTATTAAATGCAGGAGCAGACATTAATAAAAGAGATAAAGATGGATATACTCCATTATATTTAGCAAATCAAAATAGAAATATGTTTTTTGTAAAAGAATTACTCGCACGCGGAGCTAAATAATCATTAACGATTTTATTGTTTTATGTATAAAAAAAGTGCCCATAATGGGCACTTTCAATAAAAAAGCCGCCTAGCATTGGAGTGCTAGGCGGCAGATGAAAATGGTTAATCAAATCTTCAACAATTAAATTATATTTGATTAACCTCTTAATTTCAAGGAGGTTTTTTTATGATAGCAGCATTATACGCACGATTTTCAAGTGATAATCAAAGAGAAGAAAGTATTGTCGCACAAATGCGTGCTGGACGTGAATATTGTACCAAAAATAAATATATGGTCATAAAAGAATATGCTGACCAGGCATTTTCCGGTACCAATGATAATAGACCTGCTTTTCAAGAAATGTTACGTGATGCAAAAGCTGGTCTATTTGAAGTTATTGTTTTTCATAAGGTAGATCGCAATGGGCGAAATGAATACGATTATTATAGTAATAAGAAAAAACTTTCAACATATGGTGTTAAAATTGAATATAGTGGACAATATGTAGATGATACAGCCGAAGGACAGCTTAGTGAAAGTATCCTTGTTGGTGTTTCATCCTATTACTCTCGCAACTTATCTCGTGAAGTAAAAAAAGGTCTTCGTGAAAACGTATTAAAAGGATTATTAACTGGTGGGAAACCACCTTTTGGATATAAAGTTGTGAATAAACAATATGTAATTGATGACTATGAAGCCATTGCTATTCGCCATATTTTCCAAGCATATACGGATGGTGATTCTTATTTAAATATTATAAGGTACCTAAACGATAAAGGATATACAACCAGACGAGGAAATACGTTTGGAACAAATTCTTTACATGATATGCTTTGTAATAGGCGGTATGTTGGAACATGCATTTTAGGCAAAAACCGCAAGCGTCCAGATGGAAAACGAAACAATCACGGAGCCGATCCAGATGATCTCATCGTTGTCGAAAATGCTTGTCCCGCAATTATTTCAAAAGAACTTTTTCACAAGGTGGCTGATAAAATGGTATCTAATAAACATCGTAATGGCGCAAATACAGCAAAACGTTTTTATTTACTTTCGGGGCTTATCGAATGTGGTGAATGTGGTTCATCAATGGTAGGACACACTTCTAGTAAAAAAAATGGTCAGATTAATACTTATTATCGTTGTGGCAATAAAAACCGTAAGGGAACGCATGTATGCGCGAATACGTGTGTTCCGATGACAGAACTTGACGATTTTATATTGAAAAAAGTAGATGGACTTTTTAGTTCTTCTGCTATTGATAAATTAACAGAAAAAGTTACAGCACTTTACACAAAACGCACTGGAGAAAATAATATCCAACAGGATACGCTGATCACAAAACAAAAACAGCTAAAAAAACGTATGAATAATTTGTATGAACTTATTGAAGAAGGAACTGCTGATCAATTCGATAAAGAACGTTTAAAAGATGTAAAAAAAGAACTACTTATCATTAACTCTAAACTTTCAGAGCTTGATAGTAGTTCTATGCCTAGTATATCTCAGGAACAAATCAAATATTATATTCTGAAATATCGCACCGACATTAAAAATGGTACAGCTAAAAGCCTACGTACTTTAGTGCATACTTTTATTGATAAAATAACGGTGAGTCGTGATACAATCACGATTCGCTATAAGTTTGGCTTTAGTGGTGCGCCTGGTGAGAATCGAACTCACGCCTTTAGCTCCGGAGGCCAACGCTCTATCCACTGGGCTACAGGCGCACATCATCGGAACAGGATTTATTATAGCATATCTGTTGATTCATGTCCAATAAAATCCAATTTTGCAAAACGAAAAGTTATCAATAGTATTGATTTCAATTTATTTTTCGGGTGTTTTTGTTTGACAATTTGGACAAATTTTCCAGTCACGTTGCAGCTCATGCTGACATTTTGCGCAATAAAGTTTTAAGGTATAACCACAGTGTGGACAATTGTTATATTCTTCACTGACTTGTTTTCCACACATTGGACAATCAATGACCACCTCTGAAAATTTTGCTTCTGCTTCAATCGTAATATTTTCCATGGTATTTCTAGCTTCCGGTTTTGCTTTCAACTGAGGTTTACGCCCTAGAATTAAATATAAGGGGAAAAATAGATACACCGTAAACAAGGTTCCAATTGACCAAAGTATAATCCAAGGCTTTGTATAGCCCCACTGTTTTGCATCCTTATACACCCAACCAGCTGCAAGCAGTCCCGCTAACAGCATAATATAATGAAACATAAAACCCTCCTGCCACTAAATAAATTTTATGTTTTCTATTATAACATATTTTCTCGAGCAGATACATTTTCATTGCATTTGCTTAGACTTTGCTGATTTCATCAAGTTTCAGACCTTTTGTTTCCGGTCCAAACAGAGCAACAATACCAGCCACGCCCAGCATAACAATTGTAAACATCAAAAAGATGTCCTCAAACCCACTCTGCCGTGCCAGCATCATGCCAACAACAGTTGGTGCTAGAACTCCGCCAACTCTACCAATCGCTGCCGCCCAGCCTGAACCAATCGCCCGAATCCGTGTTGGATAAAGTTCTGGCGTATAGCTATATACAACCCCCCATGCACCAAGATTAAAAAAGGACATCAAACTTCCCCAGACTAAAATTACTCCGGCTGTACCACCTTGTCCAAAAAAATAGGCACATACTGCACAACTCCCGAGAAAACTCACCAGCGTTGCTTTCCTGCCGATTCGTTCGACAAAATAAGCGGCTGCCAAATATCCTGGCAGTTGTGCGATCGTCATAATCAGTACATACTCAAAACTTTTAATTTCCGTAAAACCATTGCTCACCATCAACGACGGCAGCCAGGTAAAGATTCCATAATAAGAATAGACAATTCCAAACCAAAGACACCATAACATCAAAGTTCTTTTTAAAAATGCAGGCTGTAAAAGTTCACGAAAAGAAATTTTCACCTTAGGCAATAGCGTCTGTTCAACACAAGCAGATTCGGCATCGAGTAAACTGTCTGGGCTAACGATACCAGCCTGTTTTTCAATCCGTCTAACAATTTTATCAGCCGTCACAAAATCCCCTTTATTGATTAAATAGCGCACTGACTCTGGTACCATATGGAAAATATAAAATACGTAAAGAGCCGGTAGTGCTCCCAAAACAAAAGCAACATGCCAGCCAAAACGTGGAATAACCAAATAAGAAATAAGTGCTGCTGCAAGCCAGCCCAACCCCCAAAAACTTTCCAGAAGAACAATGAAGCGCCCTCTCAAATGAGCCGGAGCAAATTCTGTTACCAACGTCACCGCTACCGGTAATTGCCCACCAAGTCCAAATCCTACTAAAAATCGAAAAATCAACAAAGATTCAAAGCTCCAGGCAATACTACAAAGCCCCGTTGCTACCGAATATAAAAGAAGCGTTGCCATAAACATTTTTTTACGACCAAATCGATCGGCTAGTTCTCCTGCCAATACAGCTCCAATTGCCATTCCAACCAAACCGATACTGCCAATATACCCCATTTGTGGCGTCGACAAGCCCCAAACTTTCGCTAATGTTGGTAAAACAAAAGCAATAATGCCCGTATCCATCGCATCAAACATCCAACCAAGTCCAGTAACAAAAAGTAATTGATAATGAAATTTATTTACGGGTATTCTTTCTAAACGATTAATTAAGTTCATATTGTTTACACCTGTCTTTACAGTAAATTTGTCATGTTCTAATTATAACGATGAATCATTTGAAAGACAAGAGTTTCATTTAATAAAAAAATAACACTACCCGGCTAAATACCAAGCAGTGTCAAATTCTCCAAAATACTCTATATAGGATTTTTAAACTATTCATTTCATATGATTCGCTTCTTCAATCAAAATACCTTCTGATCGTAAATCTTGTTTAATGGCCTGCAATGTTTCTTCATCCGGAACTTCAATCGTATGCAAATGAACGCCCCCCGTAACAATAAGCAATAAATTTGCCGCACAAGCTTGCACTTTGTTTAAAAAATTAGTCACATCTTTGCGAGTAGAAAGCAATAAATCAACGCGAATTTCACCATAAAGTGGATGTTCTACACAAACATCACAAATTTTACCGCCATTATCAATAATAATTTCCAATTCGCGTGCCAACCCATGATTGTCATGCTGGCAGGCAATCATAGCGATTAGTTTTTTTGGCTCACCATGATCAGGTATCACATAACCACGTGGTGTCGCATACACTTGAGTACCCATAGCACGAATAATTCCAATGTCACCCACAATAATTTGCCGACTGACATTGAATTCTTTTGATAGTATTGTTCCCGTAACTGGAATACGTGAAGCCACTAACCGCTGCAATACTTTTTCACGCCGTTCTTCTGTATTCATATTGGAATCCCCTCCAATGTAAGTTTATCGTATCAATCTCTTTAATTATAATAGATAGAAATGAAAAAGCAATCTAAAACAAAAAGAGCTTTCGGTCAGCCGAAAGCTCTTATAATATATGAATTTGGTGGGCGATGACGGGATCGAACCGCCGACATCCTGCTTGTAAGGCAGGCGCTCTCCCAGCTGAGCTAATCGCCCGAAAAAATGGTGACGCGTATGGGATTCGAACCCATGAAACCGCCGTGAAAGGGCAGTGTCTTAACCGCTTGACCAACGCGCCATTTTGGCTCCTTGAGTAGGACTCGAACCTACGACCGATCGGTTAACAGCCGATTGCTCTACCAACTGAGCTATCAAGGAAGGAACATTAACTATTATAATGCAATAAAAATATAAATGCAAGTTTTTTTATTCACATATCTGTATCTAGCAAATTCTTGTCTATAAATCCCATTCAGTGGTACAATACTTGAATAAGTCAATTTATAAAGGAGACGTATCGTATGGATTCAAGAATAGAAACCCTTGCAAAAAATCTGATTCAGCATTCAACTAACTTACAAAAAGGCGAAAAAATATTAATTGAAGTCTTTGACAGTGGGAACCCCCTCGCAAAAGCTATTATAAAGGAAGTATATAAAGTCGGTGGTGTACCTTTTTTATCAAGCAAAAGCAACGAGCTTCAACGTGAGCTGCTCATGCATGCGACCAAAGAGCAAATGCAGTTAATTGCGCAATATGAATCCATGCGTATGCGCGAAATGGATGCTTATATTGCGGTTCGCGCCAGTGATAATGTAAGTGAACTTGGTGATGTACCATCTGACAAGATGAGTCTTTATCAAAAATACTGGTCGAGTCCTGTTCACAGTGAAATCCGCGTTCCAGAAACAAAATGGTGCGTAATGCGCTATCCAAATGGTCCGATGGCACAGCTTGCCAATATGAGTACTGAAGCGTTTGAGGATTTTTATTTCAACGTTTGTAACCTAGATTATGCAAAAATGGATAAAGCCATGACACCACTAGTTAATTTAATGGAACATTCCGATAAAGTACATATTACTGGACCAGGAACGAATTTAATATTTTCAATAAAGAGTATTGCAGCAATTAAATGTTCCGGCACGTGCAATATTCCTGATGGTGAAGTATATACTGCACCAATCAAAAACAGCATCAATGGTACTTTGGCTTATAATACACCAGCCGTCTATCAGGGTATTACGTATGAAAACATCCATCTTACTTTCAAAGATGGAAAAATTATTGAAGCGACAGCAAATCATACCGAACAAATCAATCAAATATTCGACACCGATGCTGGAGCTCGTTATGTTGGTGAATTCTCCTTCGGGTTAAATCCTTACATCCTAACACCAATGAAAGATACGTTATTTGATGAAAAGATCCGCGGTAGTTTTCATTTCACCCCAGGCAATGCATATGCAGAAGCCAATAATGGCAATAAATCTGCTATCCATTGGGATCTGGTCTGCATCCAAACGCCGGAATACGGCGGCGGTGAAATTTATTTAGATGATGTTCTCGTACGTAAAGACGGTCGTTTTGTCTTAGATGAATTGCAAGGGCTAAACCCTGAAAATCTCAAATAATATAATATGATAAACAAAGGGCGATCTCAAAAATTGAGATCGCCTTTTTCTTTAAACTAAGATTACACCAAAAAGATTTGCTTATTTAATCAATTCTTTTACAAAATTAGGTAATGCAAAAGCAGCTTTTTGTAGCTCTTGATTATAGTATTTTGTTTCAAGCTTTTGACGATTACTTAAATTTACATCCTTAGATGCATATTTTTTCGAACCAATCGTAAAACAATGCATACCACCTGGATAAATAGGAATGTGTGCTAAATACATTTCATGAATTGGAAAAATATTTTTTATATCCTTACTCAAACGTCGAATGAGTGGTTGATGATAAAATGGCGATTCCGTCTGTTGCACAAATAAACCATCTGGTTTGAGTGCTTTATAGACATTTTGATAAAAAGCATGCGTAAACAGACCTTCACCAGGACCGATCGGATCCGAACAATCTACGATAATTACATCATATTCATTTTCAGCCGCTGCCATATGTCCAATACCATCACCGATTTTAAGATCCAATTTAGGGTTATTGTCCAGCATTGCTTTACTGATTTGTGGTAAATATTTTTTAGAGACCTCAACCACCAAACCATCGATTTCTACCATTTCAACTTTTTCTACCGTATCATGACGAACTACTTCACGGACTGCACCACCATCGCCCCCACCGATAACCAAAACTTTTTTAGGATTTGGATGAATGAATAATGGAATATGTACAATCATTTCATGATAGATAAATTCTTCAGCAATACTAGTCTGAAAAACACCATCTAAAACAAGCATTCGACCAAACTGATACGTATCAACAACGGCTACATCCTGAAATTCAGATTTCCCCGCAAATAAAGTTTCTTTAATTCTCGTTGTTAGACCCAAATATTCGGTCTCATTTTCTGTACACCATAATTGCATAAAAACTACTCCTCTTTTGTAATTTTAATCGATAAAAATTTTATCGATTATCATACATTTTTTTATAATAAGACTGATAGCCGCCACTTAAGATGCGTTCCCACCATTCTTTATTGTCTAAATACCACTGTACCGTTTTTTTAATTCCCGAAGAAAAATCCGTTGTCGGTTCCCAACCAATTTCTTGTTTAATCTTGGATGGATCAATCGCATAACGGCGATCATGCCCTTTGCGGTCCGTAACAAATTCAATTAAACTTTCCGGTTTGCCAATTTCACGCAAAATCGTTTTCACAACATCAAGATTCGTCTTTTCATTATGCCCACCGATATTGTATACTTCTCCAATTATACCATGTTGCAGAATTTGGTCAATCGCCGCACAATGATCTTCCACATAAAGCCAATCTCGCACATTTTCCCCTGAACCATAAACCGGCAGTTTTTTATCATTTAGAGCATTAGCAATCATTAAGGGTATCAATTTTTCGGGAAAATGATACGGTCCGTAATTATTAGAACAACGTGAAATCGTAATTGGAAGTTGATACGTCCGATGATAAGACTGCACTAAAAGATCTGCAGATGCTTTTGATGCAGAATAAGGACTTGATGTATGAAGCGGTGTGCTTTCTGTGAAAAACAAGTCCGGTCGATCGAGTGGTAAATCTCCATATACTTCATCCGTCGATACCTGATGATAACGCTGAACACCATATTTTCTGCAGGCATCCAACAGTACACTTGTACCGATAATGTTGGTCTGAAGAAAAATTTCTGGATTTTCAATGGATCGATCCACATGGCTTTCTGCCGCAAAATTGACTATCACATCTGGGGTTTCGGCTTCAAATAAGCCATACACAAAATCACGGTCCGCAATATCACCTTTCACAAATTGGAAATTTCTCGATTTCATGACAGGTGCCAATGTTTCCAAATTTCCTGCATACGTAAGCAGATCCAGACAAATTATTTTATATTCTGGATGCTTATTCATCATATAATGAATAAAATTACCACCAATAAACCCTGCTCCACCAGTTACAATAAGTTTCATTTATTTATTCTCCCCATAAACAAAATTTAAATTCATGCGATCTTTTAAATAAGGTGCTTTTTGGTCTTTCTCGGACAAGATAAAATATCCATTGCCCCAGTCAACCCCGATTGCCGGATCATCATACCGAATATTGCCATCACACTCGGGGGCATAATAATTATCCGCTTTATACTGCACTTCCACATCATTCGTCAATGTAACGAACCCATGCGCAAAACCACGTGGAATATAAAGTTGTTTTTTGTTTTCCGCTGATAATTCGACAGAAATCCATTTTTTATACATGGGTGACCCTTGGCGAATATCAACGGCTACGTCAAGGATGGTTCCTTTTGTACAGCGAATTATTTTAGCCTGACATTTTGGATTAAGTTGGTAATGAAGCCCGCGTAGAGTCCCTTTTTGCGCGGAAAAAGATTGATTATCCTGAACAAACTCACAGTTAATACCGACTGCTGCCAAATCTCTTTGTGACCAGCTTTCCATGAACCAGCCTCTATTATCACCAAATACCTGCGGCTCAACTATGTAAACATCTTTTAATGTTGTTTCAATTACATTCATGTTTTTCACTCCTATTATTCCTTGATCAGCTGCAACAAATATTGACCATAGTCATTTTTTTTCAATGGTTCCGCGAGTCGAAGTACTTGCTCCGCATTGATATAGCCCATGCGATACGCAATTTCTTCGATACAAGCCACCTTCAACCCTTGCCGCCCTTCAATTGTCTGGACAAAAGAAGATGCCTGCAATAGCGATTCATGTGTTCCTGTATCAAGCCAGGCATAGCCACGACGCATGGTTTCCACCTTAAGCTTTGCTTGGGCCAGATAAACCTTATTCACGTCGGTAATTTCAAGCTCACCTCGCGGTGATGGTTTGATATTTTTTGCAATATTAATAATCTGATTATCGTAAAAATAAAGGCCAGTAACAGCATAATTCGACTTAGGGTTTGCTGGTTTTTCCTCAAGGCTTACAGCCTTACCGTCTTTATCAAATTCAACTACACCATAACGCTGTGGATCTTTTACATAATAAGCAAACACCGTAGCTCCATCACGTTGAGCTGCCGCCCGCTGCATCGAAACAGCCAAATCAGCACCATAAAAAATATTATCGCCCAATACTAATGCACAGCCATCATTGCCGATAAATTTCTCACCGATTAAAAACGCCTGTGCCAAGCCATCGGGACTAGGCTGCACTGCATATTCAATCTGTATCCCCCATTGACTGCCATCCTGCAGCAACGCTTGAAAAAGTGGAGCATCCTGTGGTGTCGTAATAACCAATATTTCCTGGATACCCGCTAATAGCAACGTACTTAAAGGATAATAAATCATGGGCTTATCATAAATTGGCATAAGTTGCTTGCTTACAACTTTTGTTAATGGATACAGTCTCGTACCAGAGCCGCCCGCAAGAATAATTCCTTTTTTTATCATAAAAAACCCTCCGCGTTTATCTTTCATAAATGAAATATCTATTATATTATAACCCAAAACAAGAAATTTTTCTTGTTTTCGCCAAACAATCAAAAAAAATACCGTAAATTCAATCGTGAATTTACGGTATATCTTATCAAAATTCGACAAATTCATTGATTTCAGCCCCATATTTTATCATGGGTTGAACAAATTCATGTTCAATATTGAGAACAATGACTTGTGGTCTGTCCACCGAAAAAGCATTCTGCAGTGCCTGCTTAAATCCATCGGTTGTACTTACGGCTACCCCTTCGATACCAAAACTTTTCGCATATAAGACATAATCCATCGGATAGGTCATATCACAGGCAATATAACGCTCTTTATACTGTACCTTTTGCAATTGCCGAATCATGCCCAAACTAGAATTATTGATGAGAATCGAAATAATTGGTAAGTTAAGCCTGGCAATCGTATAATATTCATTTCCTGTCATTTTAATGCCGCCATCCCCCGCAATATGAATGAGTCGGCGTGTTTTTCCAAAAGCCATCTGTGCCCCAAGTGCCGCTGGCAATCCGAAGCCCATGGTACCAAGACCGCCGGAGGAAATCCACGTTCTCGGTTCTTGCAGCCGTAGATGTTGTGCCGCCCACATTTGATGCTGCCCAACATCCGTAGCAATTGCTATGTTTTTGTCTTTACTCAACTGATTGATACAGTCCATTGCCCAAGGAACGTTAAGATAGGTTTCATCGTAATCACGTTTGTATTTATCTTGCCATCCATGCAGAACATTCCACCAGCGCTCCAATGGTCGCAATGGTTGATATTGCATAAGCAGTGTTAAGATCACTTTCATATTCCCCGCAAGACCAATACTGCTGGCAACATTTTTATCAAGTTCCGCCGGATCAATATCAATATGAATAAAGTGCGTATTACGCGTATATTTATCGCGATTTCCGGTCTGGCGGTCACCAAAACGGCTGCCCACAGCAATAATGAGATCCGCCTCAGCAATTGCGTTATTCGCTGTCTCCAAGCCATGCATCCCAGCAAACCCCAGTGACAATCGATGATCATGTGAAAAAGCACTGATGCCCATCAGGGTATTGGCTACTGGGAGATTAAATTTTTCAGCAAACAGGCAAAGTTCACTACCAGCACCAGCCGAAATAACGCCGCCTCCAGCTATAATGACAGGACGATTTGCGTTTTGAATCACTTCTGCGGCTTCGGCAACACAAATTAGAAAATCTGCGGCTGGCTTGGCAAATAGCTTACTTGCTGGAGGTGCTTCAAATACAGTCTCTGCAAAAAAAAGATCACGTGGAATGTCAACTAAGACCGGACCCGGTCGCCCTGACTTGGCTGTCTGAAAAGCAAGCCGCAATGTAGAGATAAGCTTCTTAGGATCTTTCACCTTAAAATTATGTTTTGTAACCGACATCGTAACCCCAATGATATCCGTTTCTTGAAAAGCATCGCGACCTAATAAAGTCGTATCAACCTGCCCGGTAATAGCCACCAAAGGTATTGAATCCATAAATGCAGTCGCAATACCCGTGACCAGATTCGTCGCCCCCGGTCCCGATGTTGCAATACAGACCCCAACTCTGCCGCTGGCGCGGGCATAACCGTCGGCCGCGTGAGCTGCACTTTGTTCATGCGTCGTTAAAATTTGCTGAATCCGCTTATCGTCATATAGGGCATCATACAAGGGTAAAATCATCCCGCCCGGATAACCAAAAACGATTTTCACGCCTTCTTCAACCAGACATTCAACAACGGCTTGTGCTCCCTTCATAAAATCCACACCTCCAATCTATTTTCTGTGCCACAATTTGAGTTTTTTAAAACGGCTGATTTTTTTATATTCTATCCAAAATTGCTTGTGTCATTTCTTCTGTATTTGCTTTTTTAAAACCATCACGATATAAATCCATTGTCCTATACCCATCCAATAATGCTTTTTCGACAGCTTTTTCAATAGCTGAAGCCGCTATTTCTGCAGTAAACGAATGTCTAAGCAGCATCGCTGCCGATAAGATGGTGCCTATGGGATTGGCAATACCACGTCCTGCAATATCAGGTGCCGATCCATGAATTGGTTCATAAAGGCTTGTACATGCACCGATGCTTGCTGATGGCATCAAACCAATTGATCCGCCTAGCACGGCCGCTTCATCACTTAAAATATCACCAAATAAATTACCAGTAACAATTACATCAAACTCTGTCGGATGAATTGCGAGCTGCATTGCACAATTATCTACATACATATCCTGCAGTTTAACGTCAGGATAGTTTGCTGCTACCTTGGTCGCAGTGCGACGCCATAAACGTGAAGTCGCTAAAACATTGGCTTTATCAACCGATGTCACTTTATTATTACGTTTTTGTGCTATTTCCATAGCAAGTTTCACGATTCGTTCAACTTCCGGCACACTATAATTTTCTAAATCCCACGCGCGTTCAAAGCCGTCTTTCATTTCCGATTCACATTTTTCACCAAAGTAAATTCCACCAATCAGTTCGCGAACAATCACAATATCAATGCCGCTGACAATTTCTTTTTTCAGCGGTGAATATTCCACCAAACAATCCATAACTTTTATCGGACGCAGATTCGCATATAAACCAAGTGACTTACGTAATCCTAAAATAGCTTTTTCCGGGCGAAGTGCTGGATCGACGTTATCCCACACAGCACCACCGACTGCACCAAACAGCACTGCATCAGCATCTTTAGCCGCCAAAACGGTTTCTTCTGGCAACGGGGTTCCGTATAAATCATAAGCAGTCCCGCCAGCTGCGTGACTTTCAAAAGTTAAATCCAATTGAAATTTCTCAGAAATATTTTTCAAGACCAGCACCGCTGCATTGGTTATTTCTTTACCAATTCCATCACCGGGAATCACAACAATTTTTTTCGCCATATCATTTTTGCTCCTTGATATAGTTTATGAGCCCGCCTGCTTTCGCGATATCCTGAATAAATCCTGGCAGCGGCTGCGAATGAAACACATCCCCTGTACTCAAGTTTTCTATCGTACCCGTCGCAATATTCACCCTCAACTTGTCGCCAGCTTTAATTTTGTCAACCGCGTCACCAATTTCCAGAAGCGGCAGCCCAATATTAATGCCATTTCGATAAAAAATCCGAGCGAAATTTGCGGCAATAATGACCGGAACCCCTGATGCTTTGATTGCAATCGGCGCGTGTTCTCTTGACGACCCGCAGCCAAAATTTTTGCCACCGACCATAATATCACCAGCTTGTACAGTTTGGGCAAACGTCTCATCAATATCAACCATACAATGGCTGGCTAGTTCTTGGGGATCAAATGAATTTAAATATCGCGCCGGAATAATTACATCTGTATCTATGTTGTCGCCATAGCGCCAAACTTTTCCTTCTATTTCCATCTTATTGAACCTCCTCTGGTGTGGCAATTCTGCCCAAAATTGCGCTTGCTGCCGCTACATGTGGACCAGCCAGATATACTTCGCTATCTACATGCCCCATACGACCTCTAAAATTACGATTTGTCGTTGATACACAGCGTTCGCCCGCCGCCAGAATTCCCATATGTCCACCCATACACGGACCGCAGGTAGGCGTGCTCACAGCGGCTCCAGCATTAATAAACGTTTCAATATAACCAAGTTTCATAGCATCGAGATATACCTGCTGACTCCCTGGAATAACAATGCAGCGTACATCTTGATGTACCTGATGGCCTTTCAGTATATCGGCTGCATTTTTCAAGTCTTCCAAACGTCCATTTGTACAGGAACCAATGACCACCTGATCAATTTTAATTTCACCAATATCGGCAACCTGTTTGGTATTACCTGGCAAATGAGGAAAGGCTACGACTGGTTTTAGCTTGGAAAGATTGATTTCAACGGTTCGCACATACTGTGCATCTGCATCAGATACAACAATTTCATACGGTTTCGTTACCCGATCTTTAATGTATTCACGAGTCTTTTCATCGACTGGAAATATACCATTTTTTCCGCCCGCTTCAATTGCCATATTCGCAATTGTAAAACGATCTGCCATCGACAAAGAGCTGAGACCCTCACCCGTAAATTCAAGAGCCTGATACCTAGCTCCATCCACACCGATCTTACCAATCAAGGTTAAGATAACATCTTTTCCGTTAATACCGTTCGGACGACTGCCTGTCAATTTAACCTGAATCGTCTCCGGGACTTTAAACCAAGCTTCCCCCGTCGCCAAGGCCACGCCAAGGTCTGTAGTCCCCACGCCGGTCGAAAAACCACCTAGCGCCCCATACGTACAAGTATGGGAGTCTGCACCAATGGTAAGCATACCTGGTGCCACCAAACCTTTTTCTGGCAAAATAACATGTTCGATCCCCATACGGCCTACTTCAAAATAATTTACGATCTTATGCTCCTTAGCAAAAGTACGCACCGCCTTCGCAAGATCTGCCGTTTTTATATCTTTATTGGGCGTAAAATGATCCGGCACCAAGGCAATTTTTGTATTATCAAAAACCGGTTTGCCTATTTTTTCAAATTCTTTAATAGATGGCGGTGCTGTAATATCATTCGCCAAAACCATATCCAGCTTACAATTAATTAACTGTCCTGGCACAACAGAGTCGAGTCCAGCATGTTTTGCCAAAATTTTTTCAGTCATATTCATTCCCATGGATGAAACCCTCCTAATAGCTTTTCTTAGAAAAACCGGCCTACACTCCCATATGATATGTAAGCGTAAGCCGATTCAAATTCAATTTCTGCATCGTCAATTTTCTAGCAAACAGAACTTAATCTTCTTTTTTATTATCCTTGAGCCAAGACATCATTCCACGTAATTTTGCGCCAACTTGTTCAATCTGATGTTCTGCACCTTTACGTCTTCTTGCCAAGAATTCCGGACGATTGGCTTTATTTTCCAGTAACCAATTTTTAGCAAACACACCATCTTGAATTTCAGTTAATACTTTTTTCATTTCTTTCCGTGTTTCATCCGTAATGATACGAGGACCAATCATATAATCGCCATATTCTGCTGTATCACTGATTGAATAACGCATGTTGGCCATACCGCCTTCATACATAAGATCAACAATTAATTTCATTTCATGGAAACATTCAAAATAAGCAATTTCTGGTTGGTAACCGGCTGCAACCAAAGTTTCAAAACCAGATGTGATAAGTTTTGTAATCCCGCCACAGAGAACAGCCTGTTCACCAAAAAGATCTGTTTCTGTTTCTTCTTGAAACGTCGTTTTGATAACCCCAGAACGCGTACCACCGATACCGCGCGCATAAGCAAGTGCAATCTGCCAAGCATTGCCTGTAGCATCTTGATGGACAGCAAATATATTAGGAACACCGCCGCCTTCCGTAAATACGCGACGCACCAAATGACCAGGTCCTTTTGGCGCAACCATAAATACATCAACATTCGCTGGTGGAATGATTTGCTGGAAATGAATATTAAAACCATGCGCAAATGCCAAAGAGCTGCCCGCTTTAAGATATGGAGCGATTTCAGCCTTATAGATATCAGCCTGTTTTTCATCTGGAAGCAAAATCATCGTAATATCAGCCTGTTTCACAGCTTCTGCTACCGTAAAAACTTTTAAGCCAGCAGCTTCAGCTTTAGCCTTTGATTTACTGCCTTCATAAAGCCCTACAATAACATTTACACCACTATCCTTTAAATTTAGTGCATGCGCATGTCCTTGACTGCCATAACCGATAATTGCTACTGTTTTACCTGTCATGATATCCCAATTTGCGTCCTGATCATAATAAATTTTTGCCATAATACTCGCTCTCCTCACAATGTTCATAAATAGTATGTTCCCCTCGTTCCAGACTAATCAGTCCGGTACGAATGACTTCAAGAATACCATACGGTGACAAAAGGCGCATAAATGCACTCACCTTTTCATCATCGCCGGTAATCTCAAAAATAAGTGTTGTCGATTGTACATCAATGACATGCGCTCGAAAAAGTTCCGTTAATTTTAGAACATCCAAACGATTGCTGTCATTGGCTTGCACCTTGATTAAAGTCATTCCTCTATATACAGCTGAGCTAGCGTCTAAACGCTGTACAGCGACAACTTCCAATAACTTCTCCAACTGTTTGATCATCTGATTGACAATTGCCTCATCACCATGAACAACAACGGTTATGCGGGAAAAATCTGGAGATTGGGTAACACCAACTGACAAACTGTCGATATTAAACTCACGCCGCGAAAACATGCTTGCAACTCTCACTAACACACCTGGCTGATTTTGTACTAATACAGATAAAACATGCTTCATGTCTCGCCCTCCTCAAAAAAAGATAATAAAAAGCCCCTACCGGCACGTTTTACGTCATGCCAGCAGGGGCGGATATTCCGCGGTACCACCCTACATTATACTCAATGTCTTTAATAGACTTTCATTAACGCTGAAAAACGTTTGTGCCTCCTGTAAAAACAATCGACACAAAAGCTCCGGGGCGAAGTCAAGCATTTAAATCCTACCGATTTACAGCAACCATCGGCTCTCTGCAAGGAATTAAAAAACACTTTTTACCCTCTCATCACTGCTATTTTTCTATTGTACTACACATCTATGTGAAAATCAATGTGTAATATCGTAACCATGTATACATTATTACAGTATTTATAATATTTGTCAATCACATTTTGTAACTTTTCATTAAAAATATATACACACAAGGAAAAAACATACGTCATAAATGGAAAACAAGTCATCAGCTAAACTGTTCTTATATAAAAAAAGAACTGCAATGACAAACCTTATTTGGCTCGCCACTACAGTTCTTTGTCAAAATTTGAATTTATATCCTACTTCAAATTTTTTTATAAAACTTCCGGATTAATATTCGTTGAACATTTTTTGAATTTCAGCCAAATTTGAGGTTTTTGTTAAAGCAAGCGATAATAAAATGCGTGCTTTTTGCGGACTCAGAGAATCACCATTCAAGAAATGTTCATCCTTATAGGACTGTTCGGCATCAATTACTGTACCATTGCCAACCCGTGAGCTGCGCACAACTACAACACCTTTAGCTGCTGCTTTAGCCAATGCGGCTTCCGCATTTTTATGGATACTTCCATTCCCCGTCCCTGCATAAATAATACCTTTTGCCCCAGCTGCTACTGCTGCATCAACAAAGACACCATCATCATCGGCATGTCCATAAATAACTTTTACATAAGGAAGTTGCGATAAGTTTTTCGTCGTAAATTCACTGTCAGCGGTATGACGACGCGTGCTTTCACGATAAAATTCTGGTTTACCGTCATTAATATATCCCAAGAAACCAAGTTCCGGCGCCTTAAATGTACTTACGCTTGTTGTATTCGTTTTCGTCACATCACGTGCTCCGTTAATTTCATCATTCATCGCTACTAAAACACCTTTACCAAAAGCTGCTTTATCAGCGGCAACACGAACTGCATTTAATAAATTCATCGGACCATCCGCACTAATTGCTGTTGCTGGACGCATAGAGCCAACTATAACAACCGGTTTATTGCTTTTTACCGTTAAATTCAAGAAATACGCCGTTTCTTCTAAGGTATCTGTACCATGGGTAATGACAATACCATCTACACTGTCATCAGCCAATAACGTATTGATTCGTTTCGCTAAGGTCAGCCAAATTTCATTTGTCATATCTTTACTATCGATACTACAGATTTGTTCACCTGAAACATTTGCATACTGTTTGATTTCCGGTACAGCATTAATCAGCACATCGATGCCTAAAGCTCCAGCTTTATAGCCAGTTGTTGCTGTAGCTGATGCTGCACTCCCGGCAATTGTACCACCAGTGGCTAGTATTTTAATATTGGGCAATTTGTTTGCTGTTTCTGCTGCAAATCCACTCTGTACACCCAAGACCATTACCAATAAGACCATAAGAATAATACCTACACTTTTTTTCAAAAAGAACACCCCTTTTTTTATATTTTACACGTTATATATAACGAAGTAAAGAATTTGACTCTATTTATCAGTTTATTTAGAAAACACTCTTTAATTCGTTTTATATATTAAAATAAACCTAGCACTTTCATCCATGGTAAACCTATACACAACCAGACAAAAAGATGCAGCGTCGTTACGATAAAGCCAATTCTCCACCATTGTCCTTGCGGCATATAATTGGAGCCAAAAAATATTGGTGTAACCCCACAACCATAATGAGTCAATAATGAACAACTGTTTGCGAGTGCACCAAAAAGAATCAAGACGCCAAGCACTGGAGCACCAGCGGCAACTAAAATTGTTGCAAAGGCCCCAAACAATGCCATAATATGTGCACTATTACTTGCCAAACCATAATGTACATACGTATAAACAATCGCTAAGACAACCAGCATAAACAACCATGATGTACCTTCCATTTGCTGACCAACCGTGCCAGCAAACCAAGTCATCAGACCTAACTTCGACAAAAAAGCCGCCATATTGACTAAAACGCCCATCCAAACCAATACATCCCAGGCACCTTTTTGGTTGAGGACATCTGCCCAGTCAATGATCTTGGTAATCAGCATGGCAGAAAGACCTAACAGTGCTACAAAAGCCGAGTCAATTCCATGAATGGAACTAGTTGCCCATAGAATCAAGGCACATAAAAAAATCCCACAGAGCATTTTTTCCGCTAAACTCATGGAGCCCATTTCCTCAAGTTCTTTTTTTGCCATTACTTTTGTTTCTGGCGTTTCTTTAAGTTCTGGATTGATCAGTTTATATAAAACCCATGGTGTTGCCACTGACAAAATCAGCCCCGGAACGATACAAGCAGCAAACCAAGCCAGCCAACTGACATCAACGCCGAACATTTCTTTGGACAAGGTAACAACCAATACATTGTTCGATGCTCCCGTCAAAAAAATACAGGCACTGGTAATGACTGCACTATAAGAACTAAAAATCAAAAAAGCACCCGTTCTTTTATTTTTTTCTGAATCAGGTTCAGAACCAATGGCTGAACAAATACTGCGCACGATCGGATAAATAATACCGCCACCACGGGCTGTATTGGAAGGTGTAAATGGTGCTACAATAAAATCAGCTACCGAAAGCACATATGCTACATTTAACGTGCTGCCGCCAAAACGACTTAACAAAACATAAGCGATTCTTTTACCAAGTCCTGTTTTGATAAACCCTTCGGCAAACATAAATGCCGATACAATGAGCCATATCGTTCCATTACTAAAGCCAGCCAAAGCTTCAGCTGGTGTCAATACTCCAAGAACCACCAGCATTGTACAGGCGATAATGGATACAGCACCAATCGACAAAGGTTGCAGCACAAATCCAGCAATCGTTGCCACAAAAATAGCAAGTAAATGCCAAGCTTCTGGTTTAACGCCAATTGGAATCGGCAAAAACCAAATTATAGCTCCAATAAAAACACATAAAAGACCTTTTCCTAAACTACCGCGCAAAAAATTTTTTTTCGCACTTTGACCAACAGCCATCGCCCCAGTTTGAGACACCGGCATTGCTTTCATTTTTCCAGCCATAATATTTCCCCCTAATAAAATCTAAAGAATATAATACGATAATGTACAATCTCAATATACTAAGGGGTCTATAGAATCCGACAAGAAACTAAGTAAAAATTTTCTGACTATTTTTATATTATATCTTATCATTTATATTAGCTATGTATATTAATACATTTCATAAGTACAGTATATGCCAATAAGAAGCATAGCCATAAATTTATATTTCATGCTATAATGAATCTAATGATTTTTTCTCATATTATTTTATCATTGAGGTTATTTATGAAACAACATCGAAATCTGTTACTTTTTGCGTTAATGCTCTTGCTCGTTCCGCTTGCCGGTGAACCAAAATTTCACCCATTTACAGGTGATCTCTCCTCTTTCCGCGTAAGTTTCGGCTCACCACTCTTTTTACTATTTTTACTTTGGCTCCGTAACGTTCCTTTTGTTCTGTCCGGTTTTTGTGTTGGTTTAGCTGTAACAATATTCCGAATTTTCCTTGATCTATGGACTACTACGATTTCATTGCCCATGAGCTTAGGGCTGCACGGACCGACATTTTTCTATTATTTAACGTATGCTGCTTGTTTTCATATTCCTAAATTTAATGCAGCACTTTACAACAAAGCACTGCAAATTGCCGGCTGGTCAATTCTAGCCGAAATCGCTGCCAGCATTGCCGAACTTACCATGACAAACATCTATGCCAGCAGCGATTTCAATATAACACTTTTGGTTTTGACAAAAATATCTGCGATTGCTTTCTTGCGCTGCTTTTTTATCTTAAGTTTTTTCTTCTTGACACAAATTTATCAGGCTGAAACAAGAGCTAATCAAGAACATCAACAAAAACAACACATGCTGCTTTTGATCTCCAACCTATATGAAGAAGTGATCCAACTGAATAAATCGCAAAAAAATGCCGAAGCCGTTACCCGTAATTGTTATAAAATCTATGAAAACCTACAAGATCAAACTGCGATAGTCGACCCGCCAAAACTAGCCAGTGAAATTTTAAGCATTGCCGGTCAAGTCCATGAAATCAAAAAAGACAACCAACGAATCTACGCGGGACTCCGCCAATTAACCAATAACCGTGAACTAAAAGATTATATGCCAACTACAGCACTTGTCGATCTCATTATGGAATCAAATCGCAAATATGCCAAGGAACTGCAAAAAGAAATTCTCTTCTCCCGGCATGTTGATTCGCACCTCCCCGCCCTGCATGTGTATACAGTATTATCTTTAGTAAATAATTTGGTTGCAAATGCCGTAGAAGCAATCCAAAAATCTGGTACGATTGAACTTCATTTCACAAAAGTCGAGGATATGATAAAAATACAAATTTCCGACACCGGTATCGGGATTTCAGAGCAAAAGGTCCCCTTGCTCTTCAAACCCGGTTATACAACAAAATTCGACTCGATAGGCAATCCATCGACCGGAGTCGGTCTTGCTTATGTAAAACATCTCACGGAAGAACTACACGGAAATATAATGGTAACGATTGAAGATAAGACCTCATTTATCTTATCAATTCCTTTAATAAATTTGAAAGGATGATTCCCTTTTATGCGTTTTATGATTGTGGATGACGATGAAGTCATCCGTACGATGCTCTCAGAAATTATTGAAGACTATGATCTTGGTGAAATTGCTGGTCAGGCTGACAACGGTTCGCTGATTGATACAGCACTGCTTGAAAGGAAAAAAATTGATATATTAGTCATTGATATGCTCATGCCGGTCCGTGATGGTGTACAAACGGTCAAAGCAATCAAAGGCGATTTTACAGGAAAAATCATCATGTTATCGCAAGTTGAAAACAAAGAAATGATTGGCAATGCATATAGTTTAGGTGTTGATTACTATATTACTAAACCAATTAACCGTAATGAAGTTGTTAGTGTCATCCGAGCGGTCAGTGAACATATGCAGCTTAGAAATCTCGTTCACAATATCGAAAAAAATCTCCACACAGCTTTACGGTCAAACAGCTCCGCCGAAATGGCTCATACAGTAAGACAAACTCCACTGCCGCTAACCATTCGGCAAAAAGGCGAAATGATGTTAACAGAAATGGGTATTGGCGGTGAAAAAGGCTGTAAAGATCTTTTAGATATCCTGCAATTTTTACAAAAACAGGAACAAGAAAATCTAGCACAAAAAGATTTTCCCTCGCTGAAAATTATCTTCACCAAGATTGCCGAAGCTAAACTCGGTCAAGAAAATACGATTGAAATCCAGAAAGAATACAAAGCTTTAGAACAACGTTTGCGCCGCACTATTTTCCAGGCTCTAGTCAATCTTGCTTCGATGGGCATCATTGATTATGCAAACCCAAAGTTCGAGGAATATGCTGCCAAATTTTTTGACTTTACAGAAGTACGTAAAATCATGCTAGCTCTCGAAAGCAACGAAAAAGTAAACATGTCGCAGATTCATATCAATAGCAAAAAATTTATCAAAGTACTGTTTATGGAAGTAAAAAAAGATTGATCTAACGTAAAAAGGCACACGATATCAAACCAATAATTTGACATCGTGTGCTTTTTATTTTTATTTGCGATTTGTTAAATCTTCTCCATTACTGGCAATTACTTTTTTATACCAATAAAAAGATTTTTTCTTCAAACGTTTCATATCCTTCAAATCATCTTCCGTACGATTTACATAAATAAACCCATAGCGTTTAACAAACCCCTGATGGGTACTAATGAGATCAATTGCCGACCACGGACAATACCCCAACAGCTCTACACCATCATCTACCGCAAGTTTAGCCTGCATGATATGTTTTTGCAAATATTCAATGCGGTAATCATCGATAATTTCGCCATTTTCATTGACTTCATCGTGCGCCCCCAAACCATTTTCCGTAACAATAAGTGGTAAATGATAACGATCATAGATTTCTCTTAGTGTAATGCGGAACCCTTCCGGATCAATTTCCCAGCAAAACTGTGTTTTTTGTAAATATTCATTTTTAGAACCCGCATAAAAACCCTTCATGCCAATCGAAATTTGTTGATCGCCACTTTCATTTCCCTCCTGCAGCACACTTCCATCTTCTACCGTAGCCGTCGCATAGTAATTAAACGCGATAAAATCTGGTTTCGCATCCTTTAGCGCTTCCATATCACCAGCTTCTATCGTTGGTATAATCCCCGTTTTCTCCATAAAATTCCATGCCACCGTATTATAACGACCATATACCGCCATGTCGAGATACAACCAGTTACGAATGGCCGCAAAGTTCTGCATAGCTAAGGTATCTTCGGGTTTGCAAGTTTTAGGATACACATAACTAATATTTGGTGCTGGACCGATTTTGGCACCGACAACCATCTTATGCAGCAATTTCATAGTAAGTGCTTGAGCGATAAGCATATGATGGTTTTGCTGATATAATATTTTTTGAACCTCTGCCGCACTTCCATTTACCGTACCAATTGCAGCACCATGCAAAACCATCATGTTTTCCTCATTGATGGTCAGCCAATATTTTACCCGCGTGCCAAATTCCTCAAATAGTACTTTGGCATATTTTAAAAACGCATCAATTGTTCTACGGTTTGACCAGCCACCTTTTTTTTCCAATTCATACGGTAAATCAAAATGGTACATTGTAATCAACGGTTCAATCTTATATTTAAGGCATTCATCAATCAGTTTACTATAAAATTCAATGCCTTTAGGATTGATTGCTCCATCACCGTCGGGAATAATTCTGGTCCAAGCAATCGAAAAACGATATGTTTTAAAGCCCATTTCAGCCATCAAAGCTATATCTTCTTTAAAATGATGGTAATGATCCGATGCTACTTTAAAATCTGGTGTTCCCGGTAAAACCGTCTTGACATCTTGTACCGACAATCCTTTATTATCTTCATTATAGGCACCCTCAACCTGGTAAGCCGAACTAGATGCACCCCATAAGAAATCCTGTTTAAACTGTTTCATATACAAATCGCTCCCATCTTTTTTATCTGTAATTGCAGTATAACAAATCAAACCCGACATCTCTACAAAATCAAAAAAGTTGACGTTTTGTTTCATCTATTTTACGAAAAAGGGGAACTTTCCTGACATCTATATGTCAAATCACTGTAAATCGCTGCCACAAAAATAAGGTATAGCTATGCTATAATAACAATATATATGGCATTAAACATTTTACATGGCAATCGTCAGGAATGTGGGATAAGGTTGAGTGGCGTTACGTACGAAGCAAACGATGCCCTATACCCCAGGCAGACTGATAGACTGGATGTAATTTCTTTAATGTGTTCTATATAGCATACTAGCAGAAAGGAAAACTTTATGATTTTAGAACAGCTGCAACACACTGAAAATTTCTCTGAATCAGAACAAACAATTATCCGCTATCTATTAAATGCACCAGAAACAATCCTTGATTTTTCGATCAAAGACTTGGCAAAAATCAGTTACACAAGTCCATCTACCGTTATACGACTTATCAATAAACTAAACAATAAAAAAGGCTTTTCGCACTTCAAAGCCACATTTTTTAACGAAATCAATTCCCTGGCAGCACATGGCAGACCAGCTACGGCCATCAATATCAATGAAACGAATTATTCGATTATCAATAAGGTTGCCAATCTAGAAATTGAAACAATCGAAAAAACACGGCTTTCCATAAATTACACAACCATTGCCAATGTATCAAAATTACTCAACAGCAGCACTCAGATTGAATTTTTTGGTTTTGATGATAATTTGCATATCGTAAAGACCTATCTGTATCGTATGATGGCTCTGGGCAAACAGGTATCCATCCATGATTCTGCCAATGCACAGTATTATCAGGCACTCCAGTCGCAAAAAAAAGCCGTAGCGATCATCATGTCGCGTACTGGTGAAAATCGTCGGCTGGTCGAGATTGGAAACCACTTAAAAGAACGCTGCACCCCCATAATCATGTTGACGCCATCCCGAGACTCAACCCTTGCACAATTGGCAACGGAATGGATCGAAATTCAAAATGATGTACATCGGGAATCCATTGGGAATATTATTTACGATACCTGCTGCCAATATATATTAAACGTTTTATGTGGTATTTTATATAGCAATAACTATGAAAACAATAAAAACATTCTACAAGCCTATAAAAAAAATGTAAAACATATGCTGTTAAAGTAAAATCAGCTGGCATATATATCCTGAAATAAAAAAACCGACCTGCATCTAAAAAAGATACAGATCGGTTTTTATTTTAAGTTTTTATTCTTTGCCAGCCAAATTTTTATAATTTTCGTATCTTTCTTTGGCATCAGCAGCTGTCTTATCAAAAAGTGCATCTGCAGTGTCAGGGAAAGCACGTTTCAGTGAAGAATAACGAACTTCACCGAGGATGAATTCTTTAAAGTCCGCTGTAGGTTCTTTCGAATCTAAGACAAACGGATTTTTAGCAGCATCTTTTAAGGTTGGGTTGAATCTGTACATAGACCAGTAACCCGCTTCTACTGCACGTTTTGTTTCAAGATGACTGTTGCCCATACCAAGACGTAAACCATGGTTGATACAAGGCGAATAAGCAATAATCAAAGAAGGTCCTTTATAAGCTTCCGCTTCAGCAATTGCTTTCAGCGTCTGATTTTTATCGGCACCCATAGCAATCTGAGCTACATAAACATAACCATAACTCATTGCCATCATACCAAGGTCTTTTTTCTTCGTTTTCTTGCCAGTTGCCGCAAACTGAGCAATTGCTGCTGCTGGTGTTGATTTAGAAGACTGTCCGCCAGTATTGGAATAAACTTCGGTATCAAATACAAGCACATTCACATCTTCACCAGATGCTAGTACATGATCGAGTCCGCCGTAACCAATATCGTAAGCCCAGCCGTCACCACCGAAGATCCATTGTGAACGTTTCACAAAAAAATCTTTATTTTCATAAATACTGTTCAGTACAGCATTATCCGCTTTTTCAGCTTCGAGCAGTGCTGTAAGTTTATCAGCACGATCACGAGTACCTTCACCTTCATGAATATTGGCAATCCAATCGGCAAAAGAAGCTTTGAGTTCTTCACTCATACCGCCAGCGTCAACTGCTGTTTGAATGTCTGTTGCTAATGTTTCACGCACAGCATTTGCTCCTAAGAACATACCAAAACCATATTCTGCATTATCTTCAAATAGAGAATTTGCCCATGCTGGTCCACGACCAAATTGGTTTGTCGTATATGGCATAGCTGGTGCCGATGCGCCCCAAATGGACGAACAGCCAGTTGCATTCGCAATCATCATACGATCACCGAAAAGCTGTGTAACGAGTTTTGCATACGGTGTTTCACCACAACCCGCACAAGCGCCGGAGAATTCAAGTAAAGGTTTTTCAAACTGACTTCCCTTTACCGTATTTTTATTCATTGGATTTTCTTTTGGTGCTACTTGATTAATTGCATATTCAAAAGATACACCATTTGCTTCTTGCGTTGCCAACGGTTTCATAATAAGAGCTTTTTCTTTAGCCGGACAAACCTGCGCACAATTTCCGCAGCCAGTACAATCAAGCGGTGATACCGTAATTGCATAATGGAGCCCTTTCGCACCAGCAGCTGGTTTCGAATGCATCACAGCTGGAGCAGCATCTTTTTCAGCATCCGTCATAAGTGCTGGACGAATAACTGCATGTGGGCACACGAACGCACACTGGTTACACTGAATGCAGTTATCAACTTGCCATTCAGGAACATTGATTGCAATCCCACGTTTTTCATAGGCAGCCGTACCCGATGGGAATGTACCATCCGCAAGCTCATTGAAAGCACTAACTGCTAATTTATCGCCTTCTTGACGATTCATTGGTTCAAGAATATCTTTAACAAATGCTGGTACTGATTTTTTCGTAGTAACTGGATCTACTGCATCTTTCCAGTTTGCCGGAATTTCGACTTTAACAACCGCTTCAATCCCTTTATCAATTGCACCATTATTCATATCAACGATTTTCTGACCTTTTTTACCATAGGATGTTACTACAGCATCTTTCAAATATTGAACTGCTGTTTCTTGTGGAATAATATTAGCAAGTTTAAAGAATGCCGACTGCATTACCATATTGAAACGTCCACCTAAACCTAGGCTTTGCGCAATCGCTACTGCATTAACAATATAGAAACTAATGTTATTTTTCGCAATATAACGTTTCATCGCTGCTGGTAAATTATCATCTAATTCTTTACCTGTCCAAATCGTATTGAGCAAGAATGTTCCATTTGGTTTCAAACCAGCAAGAAGATCATATTTCATTACATAAGATTCCTGTGAACAGGAAATGAAATCTGCTTTATTGATAAGATATGGCGACGTAATTGCCGATTTACCAAATCTCAAATGCGACATCGTGATCCCGCCTGATTTTTTGGAATCATAGGCAAAATACGCTTGTGCATACATATCAGTTTTATCACCAATGATCTTAATGGCACTTTTATTTGCGCCAACTGTACCATCGGAACCAAGACCCCAGAATTTACATGCCGTTGTCCCTTTTGGTGTCATATCAACGTCTTTGGTGTAAGCTGGCAGAGATTTAAATGTCACATCATCTTCAATTCCAATTGTAAACCCACGTTTTGGTTCAGCCAATTTGAGGTTTTCATAAACAGCCAAAATCTGATCTGGTGTAATATCTTTACCACCAAGACCATATCGACCACCAACGATAACTGGATGTTTATCTGTATTGTAAAAAGCAGCTTTTACATCAAGGTACAATGGATCACCAAGTGCACCTAATTCTTTTGTTCTATCTAAAACAGCAATTTTTGTTACCGTGTCTGGAATATATTTAAAGAAATGATCAATCGAGAATGGTCTATACAGATGTACAGTAAGTACCCCGACCTTTTCGCCATTGGCATTTAAATAATCAACAGCTTCTCTTGTCGTTTCACAGACAGAACCCATAGCGATAACAAGACGATCTGCATCTTTGGCACCATGATAATCAAACAAATGATGTTCACGTCCCGTGATTTTTGCAAGATCTGCCATAGCCTGTTCGACAAGTTCCGGCAATGCGTCATAATATTTATTGACAGCTTCACGTTCCTGGAAATAAATATCAGGATTTTGCGCAGTACCACGAATTACCGGATGATCTGGATTGAGTGCATTATGTCTGAATTTCTTGACAGCATCCCAGTCCAAAATCTTGCCAAGATCAGCAAAATCAATGACTTCAATTTTTTGAATTTCATGTGACGTTCTAAAACCATCAAAGAAATTAACAAATGGGACTTTGCTTTTGATAGCTACTAAATGAGCTACAGCACTTAAATCCATAACCTGTTGGACACTGCTTTCAACCAGCATTGCACAGCCAGTTTGTCGTGCTGCCATAACATCTTGATGATCGCCAAAAATATTTAAAGACGATGCTGCGAGCGCACGAGCACTTACATGAAACACGCCTGGCAAAAGTTCGCCTGCAATTTTATACATATTTGGAATCATCAGCAGTAATCCCTGTGATGCTGTATAAGTTGTGGTCAAAGCTCCTGCCTGCAAAGAACCATGAACAGCTCCTGCTGCGCCTGCTTCTGATTGCAATTCAATAACTCTAACTTTTTGTCCAAACAAGTTTTTGATGCCTTTAGCTGCCATTTCATCAACATCTTCTGCCATTGGTGAAGATGGAGTGATTGGATAGATTGCAGCCACATCTGTAAATGCATAGGAAATATACGCAGCAGCGGCATTACCATCCATAGTTTTCATTTTTTTACTCATGTTTAATAGCTCCCCTCATTTGATAAAATCTGTTTTACCGTACTTCTTAATAAAAAAGTACACTCTCCCATAAAATAATGTAATAAAATAGTGATGCAAGATATAGAAACTACATCACAATGTACAACCTGACAAAGCTCTGGAATGCTATGTATATTTATGAATACAATTTATATTTTATTCATATTCACTGAACTATATACACGTTTATTATACACCGTGATTATTTCAATGTAAATAATATTTCCGCGTTTTATCAAAAGATTCATTGCTTAATTTAAAATTAATTCCACCGTTATATATTTTACATTAATAATATTATAACTGCATAAATAGAATTTTTATGCAGTTATAATAAAAGAATCCATATTATTTTGTAACTTCTTTATTGAGATTACTATGGGAACGTCCATAGTAAAAATAGATAATAATGCCAATAAAACTCCAGACAAAGAAACGTTCCCAAGTCATAGCCGATAAATTATACATTACATAGGTGCAGCTGATTACAGCTAAACAGCCAATGGTTTTAATCCAAGGACAACGAAACGGTCTTTTTGCTTCTGGATATTTATATCGCATAATCATAACACCAATCGATGATATGATAAATGCAAACAATGTTCCAATGCTGCACATTTCCGCAACAATGTGAATGGGTGTAAACCCACTAATCAAAGCAACGGCAACCCCAACCACAATCGTAATACGATGTGGCGTAGCATAACGCGGATGGATTTTACAGACAGATTGCGGTATAAGTCCATCACGAGCCATCGCAAAAAAAGCTCTGGTCTGAGCATACATCATAACAAGCAATACCGTCGTAAGTCCAGCAATTGCTCCCGTTCCAACTACCGCTGAACCAAAATTATAACCAAGTGTTCTAAGCACATAAGCAACTGGTTCCGCCGTATCAAGCTGTGTATAAGAAACATTGCCGGTCATAACGCCGGTAACGGCAATATATAAAATTGTACATATAATAAGTGATCCAATGATACCAATCGGCATATCCCTTGCCGGGTTCTTTGTTTCTTCGGCAGCAGTCGATATAGCATCAAAACCAAGATAAGCAAAAAAGATAAACGCCGCACCAGCTGAAACACCCGCAAAACCAAACGGCATAAATGGCTGCCAGTTTGTAACATCTACACTCGGACCAGCTAAAAACAAGAAAAGGAAAATGGCGACAATCTTAACACCAACCAGCGTCTTTGTAACCGTAGCACTTTCTCTAATACCTCGAATCAATAAATAAGACAAAAATAGTGTAATTAAAATCGCTGGTAAATTCATAATTCCGCCATCAGCTGGTACAGCCGTCCATGTTTTGGAAAGTTCAATCCCCGCCGATTTCAAAAGACCAACAACATAGGCTGACCAACCGCCAGCTACTGCGCTGGCTCCGACCGTATATTCTAAAATAATATTCCAACCCACAAGCCATGCCCAAAACTCACCTACAGACGCATAAGCATAGGCATATGAACTACCTGCAACCGGAACCATGGAAGCTAGTTCCGAGTATGCCATACTAACAAAACCACAGGTAATACTTGCTATAACAAAAGACAACATAAGTGCCGGTCCTGCGTACTCGGCTGCTGCTACTCCTGTCAATACAAAAATTCCAGTACCAACAATAACGCCCACACCGAGCATAATAATATCCACTGCACTTAATGAACGTTTTAAAGCTGACGCATCTGCATCTTTTTGATAAGCCTTAATTGTTTTCGTTCGAAAAATATTCAAAATTGCTTCCCCCTAAATTCCTTTTGCTCAAAAACTCTACACGAATACTGATTATATCATATATTATATTTCTTTAACATGTAAAATTGTATCATTTTCTTGTATGGAAAAATTCTCCCATAAAAAATAGATGCCTGTAAAAAGCACCTATCATAAAATCAAACCTTATAAAAATTTAACCTAAAAACACTAAGTCATCAGTATATATATGGCATTAAACATTTTATATGGCAATCGTCAGGAATGGGGTATAGGGATCCGTGGCGTTACTTAGGAAGCAAACGATGCCCTATACCCCATTTCTGGCAGACTGGTATACTGGATTGTATTTCTTTAATGCGTTCTATATAGCTTTATTGACGGAGAACCATACGCTGTAAATTTTTCTGGTTTGGCTCGTTTCAACTACATGTTTTCTTTAATATGTCGTGTAAAACTCCATTGCTGCAAAAAAGTCATCAACAATAAAATCACTGCCGTAATAAGCAATATAAGCGCAAGCGGATTTGTCAATAAAATAGAAAAATCCCCCGCCGCAAAAGCTAAGGTATGTCTTAAAGTCACCTCTATGATCGGACCCAAAATAAATGCCAGCAAAAATGGCATTAAAGGATACTTATAACGATGTCTGATATACCCCATGATGCCAAACAAAATAGTCAAATAAACATCAAAAAGACTCTCATGAATTAAATATGCCCCCGCAATCGACATAGCAAAAATAATGGGTAACAAAATCCGTCCATCCAAACGACCGCATACAGTAAAAAAATGCATGCCAGAAAAGCCCAGACCAGTAAGTACCAGTCCTGTTATAAAAGCTCCGCCCAAAACGTTGCAAATCACTTCTATATTGATTTGCCCGAAAAAAGAAGCCGGCTGCAAACCATGTAAAAGAAACGTCATAAAGAGAATCACCCCCAGCCGAGTTCCTGGTATCCCAAATAACAACAGCGAAAACATAGCTACGCCTCCACTAGCAGCCTGCGCTGACCGGCTGGCAGCAACAACGGCAAAAGAATTTTTCTTTTGTCTAGCAGAGCGTTTCATATCATAATATGAAATAAATGCCGCAGCACGAGCAGCGGCGGGTATAGCACTGACTACCAATCCAATAATACTTCCTCTAACCATTGGTAGCAACAGCGTTTTCAGCTGCATCCAATTTGGTATAAATCCACTAATCTGCTTTCTTTTTTCAAACAAAGCAAAGCGTTCAATACCGACAAGTACATCAGACAACACCATAACACCTAAAATAAGTGGCAGGAGGGGAACTCCATCAAATAGTCTCTCTATACCATAAGTCCACCTGGAATATGTTGAAATTGGATCTGAACCGATTGTGCAAAGCAACAACCCCAGTAATGCTGAAATCAGTCCCTTCCCCACCGATTTTCCCGAAACAACAATAGCCACACAGACAATACAAATAAGTATTGCAAACAAATCCGCCGATTCAATAGTTATGTTCCATTGCGCCATCACGGGTATACCATAAAATAGAACAATAAGACTACTCGCAAACCCAAAAAGAGAAGCTACCAGTCCTATAAAAAAAATTTTCCCTGGTGTTTCTCGTCGACTGAGTTGAGAAACAATACTAGCCGCAGCCATCGATAAATCAAAACGTGCGGAAAACGTACACAAAAGCAATCCTGCATATCGCCCCCCCCCATATACAGCCATCACCAATCCAACTGCCATTGTTAGTGGCAAATGGATTGTAAAGGGCAGAACGAATGCCGCAATAGACTCTGCCTGCAATTTGGTTGTAAGGCAAAAAAATATTCCACAAAACACACCTAAAAATATAATTGGTAATAAATCCAAAAAAAAGCTCACACTAAATTGACTAAAAAAAATCCCCGTATCCATAAAAAATCACCTATGTATTTCTTTGTACTTTTTATCACTGCAGCAACTTCTGCAAAACTCCCAATGGCAATTCTATATCGAAAAAGTGACAAAATAACATATGCACAAGCACAGGCGTGCCTGCTGCTCCTAAAATAATTTCACCAATATTTCGCACATTTGCCAAATACAACATAATAATCGTAAGTATTCCCGTCGAAAGAATAAAACCAATCCATTTAAAACCGATTGGGTAAAGTAAACAAAAAACGAGTATACAGCAAAATCGCCCCACTTCACTCCGTGTCTGTTTATGCGATTTACAATTTTTTTTTCGCATGATCTGTATAAAATTCACGAAAAAAGCAAAAGTCAATAACACAATTACACCACTCGGGAAAAAATTTGCACCTACATGGTTTATAATATCGTTTGGTATTCTACTGCCAAGTATCCACGCCCCCGCACAGAGAAGCAACCCCAAAAAAGATATAATACTATCACCAAGTTTCATCGCCCAGCTCCTCACTACCTAAACGGTCAGCCTATAATCTAAACATTTTCACGCTGTACCAGCTAGCAGAAACATAATTTCTATGTTCTTCAAACTGCACGCGAAAAAGTTGTAACGAATACCGCACCCACGATCCCCCATATACTCAGCATCTAATTTTCTATATATCTCATTTCTCCATTTTACGATAGAACAGGTCTCATCGTCAAATTTCTTTATTAATAAAGCTAGGCTGCTATCTTTGAATATTTTATACTCTACGTACGAGCAAGGAACCCTGTTTCTTGTTTAGTTAATTATTCAATGCTATAATTTAAAACATGATCAATAAATTTAAAAAGATACAACAATCAATTGTCTGAATCGAACTATTAAATTTTCTACAAATTGCTTGTTATGTGTTATTCGCCACTAGTATAGAAAGGACAATCCTATGCAAATTAAACTAATTGCCCTCGACATGGATGGCACAACCTTGAACGAACAGCATCAGGTATCCAACATAACCAAAGATGCTATAGAGCAAGCGATTGCCCAAAATGTAGAAGTAATCATATCCACCGGTCGTACCGGTATTGAACTAAAGCCAATTTTTGATAAATTTTCCAATATTCGTTATTTCATTTGTGGCAATGGCTCAAAAATTTATGACCGAGAAAAAAACATCAATGTCTATGAAAATATGCTGCCATTTAAAGAATCTTCCACCATTATGCAGCAGCTTGTCAAATATGATGTCGTTCCCGAAGTCTATGCCAATGAACAAATCTATACAGATCAATATTACTATGACCATGTTGATGATTATATTGATCCTACCTTGAAATCCCTTATTTTACGAAGCCGAACTCCCGTGGAGAATATTCATGACTTTTTATTACAGCACCAAAAGCCAATAGAAAAAATCAATATTTTCTATAAAGATATCGAAAGTAAAAACAAAATCCATAAGCTATGTACAAATATGCAGGTTACAGTAACCAGCTCATTGGATCAAAATATCGAAATCAATAGTAAAACGGCCAGTAAAGGTACTGCCCTTCAGCACCTTTGTCAAACCCTGCATATAGCATCGACCGATGTAATGGCAATCGGTGACGCTTCTAATGATATTTCTATGCTCAAATATGCCGGTTTTTCAGTTGCTATGGGCAATGCAATCCCCGAAGTTAAGAAAATTTCTAAATTCACGACATTAACCAATATAGAAAATGGTGTTGCTGCATCAATTCACGAACACATCTTAAAAAATTAAAATAAAAAAACATGCCCTGCTGGATCAAGTAATAGCCAGCAGGGCATACTTTTGGTTAAATTTTCAACAAGGATCGTAGTTTTTTATAACAAACCCGTACGATATGCCAAGGTGAAATATCATGATTCTCAAAATATAAAAAAATAATTGGAATCGCAATCAATGTAAAAAATGTGGAAGACACTAATCCGCCAATTACAACCCAAGCCATACTAACTCTAGTTTCAGCCCCCGGAGTTATCGCTAGCGCTGTCGGCAGCATCCCAGTAATCATTGTAATGGTTGTCATAAAAATAGGTTTTAGCCGTGTTTTTCCAGCCTCAATGATTGCATTTTCAGGCGTTTCGCCACGTTGCATAAGGGTCAATGTATAGTCCAGCAATAAAGTACCATTTTTCGATACCAACCCATCCATAACCAATATACCAATTAGTGAGTAAAGATTGATGGAATTGTGGGTAATCGCTAAGAAAACAAGCGATCCAATCAGTCCAAATGGCAGTGAAAGCATCCGAATAGCCGGTGTAGACACTGATTCATAAAGTGTAGCTAACAACATATACACCAACAAGAGCGACAAAAGTAAAGCCTGTCCCATCTCAGTAAATGTACTTTTCATATTATCAGCCTGACCGATAAAGCTATACGTTACATTGGTTCCCATTTTTTTCGGATCAATATTTTTGGAAATATCATCCAAAACAGCCTGTAACTGCCGATCTGTAATATTCGCGGCAATATTGATCGATTCTTGTTTATCAACACGCCTAAGCATAACCGGACCAACATTATCTTGCACAGTAGCTACATCACCCAATTGAACAAAACCGCTACTACTTGAGCCGGTTCCTGTTGATCCACTGTTCGTGGCTACCGGAATAGAACGTATATCCGAAGCTTTATAGCCATCACTATCTTTTAGTCGTACATAAATATCAGTATCCTGGCTGTCATTGTTCGGATCATTTACAAAATATCCCGCTAATGTTCCAACAATTGCACCAGAAAACACATTATGAACATCATTTGCCGTTGTATTATAAAATTTCAGTTTCTCTCTATCTACAATCAATCGTAATTCTGGTGCACCTTCGGTATAAGAACTGCGTACATCTTTGATACCATCAATTTTACCCAACACATCTTGCACATAATAAGATGCCTTGACAATAGCCTCCAAATTAGACCCACGCACTTCAATCTGTACTGGTGCCGTATTACCACCGCCGCCGCCAGTACCAGTACCACCTGAAACTCCAGGCATAGATGACTGTGTTTCATTCACCTGTGCAATTGCCTGTGGAAAGTCTTTTTTTAGGACTTGGCGCACTTCCTCCGTAATTTGCCAAACGGTTCTATCACGGTTTTTACGGTCCACCAGCTGTACACTAACACTACCATAATTACCGGCTGGTTGACCAACACTTGATAAATAATTGGTAACTTCTGGTATTTGTGTTAAATGATTTTCAACATCTCTTACCATTACGTTCGTTGTATCAATATTTTGTCCAACTGGAAATTGAAGGGAAACACGAAAACTGCCTTCATCCGTTTTTGGCATATATTCACCGCCAATAATACCAGTAGGATAATATAAAGTAAGGGATGCCAAAAAGATAATCGCTACCGAAACGATGATTTTTTTAGGATGATGCAAACTCCATCGCAAGAAACTTTCATAACGATTAATCACCGATTGTTCCAACTTAGCCATAAAATCCCATAGTTTTCCAGTTGGTTCAGACAGACCATTTTTATAAAATTTCGAGGCAAGCATTGGCGTTAATGTAAACGATACAAATAACGAACACAACGTTGCAAAAACAATCGTTAAGCCAAATTGTCTAAAAAACTGTCCCGTCATGCCATTCATAAAGGCAATTGGCATAAATACGACAACATCACAAAGCGTTATAACAATCGCTGCCATACCAATTTCGCTGCGCCCTTCTTCAGCCGCAACATCAGAAGATTTTCCCATAGCCAAATGCCTGTGAATATTTTCTAAGACAACAATGGAATCATCTACTAAAATCCCGATACACAAGGACATCCCCATAAGAGATAACATATTAAACGTAAACCCTGCCATATACATAAAGAAAAAAGTAGTAATTAAAGATGTTGGAATAGCAATCAAAACCGCAACAGTCGACCGCCATCCCCTTAAGAAGAGGAATAAAATCAAACCAGTCGTGCATAAACCTTCTATCAATGCCTCTAAGGTATTATGCAAAGAATCATCTACATAGGTTGCCGAATTCGTAACAATCACAAATTTATAATCCGGATATTCACTACGCAAAGAATCCAGCTGGCTCAATGTCGCTTTTGCTGTTTCAACGACATTGGCATTACTATTTTTGTAAACTGATAAAGAAACAACATCCTGTCCATTCGTTCTAGCATAACGAGTTACTCTTTGATCTTGTTCACGTACAGTCGCAAGGCTGCTAAGTGGAATTGCGGCACCTTTATTATTGTTAACATGTATTGAATTCAATTCTTCCGGTGACGTAAACTGTGCCGCTAACCGAACATTTGTTTCTTGTTTGTCATTAAATACCGACCCAGCTGGTGTTAATACATTTTCCTCCTCAATACGAGTTGCAATTTGACTTAACGAAATATTAAAATAAGATAATTTATCTTTATCAACTTCCACGGCCACTTCTTTATCGCGACCACCATCCAGTTGTACATCGGATACTCCGCTGGCTCTTTGAAGTCGTTCCACAAAAACGTCATTTGCCAAAGTATATACATCGCTTAAAGGTTTATCCGCGATAACCGAAATCTCCATTATCGGTAATGCATTTACATCTCGCTTAATGACGGTCGGCGTTTGAATTCCTGTTGGCAATTTATTTAAAACTGCATTCACATATTGTGTTGCATCAATTGCCGATGTATCAACATTCGCCCAAAATTCAAATTCTAATGTAATTTGTGCTTTTTCTGGTCGAGCTACGGCTGTCATATGTTTCAAATTTGATAAAGAAGATAATGAATTTTCCAAAGGCTTAATTACATCTTGTTCAATTTCTTCTGTGCCTGCCCCCGGATAATTTACAGTGACCGTAACATAAGGTATATTGATAGCTGGTAAAAGTTCTACCCCAATACGATAAAAACTATACAGCCCCAAAACAACAAATAACATAACAATCATGGATATACCGATTGGCTTCTTAATGGCATAACGTGTTAAATTCAATTGCTGTCACCTGCTTCATCAGCAGCTGGCAAAATCTTCAGACCTTCCGTGAGACGTGCCAAATTATTGGTTACAACTTTTTCTTGTTCATCCAATCCTGATAAAACTTCGATCATTGCATCACCTCGCACTCCAATTTGAATAGTTCGTTGATGCACTTCATTCTTATCATCTACAACAAAAACATATTGAGAGCCATTTTTATTCAACAATGCTTCTTTAGGAATCACTAACGCATTCGGTCGTAACACTGTATTTACAATAGACCGAGTAAACATACCACTTTTAAGTGCTCCATCTTGATTGTCAATCAGCACTCTCAATGAATAGGTTAAAGCCGTCGCATCTACACTAGGACTAATATATATAATTTGTCCCGCTATCGTCTTGCCGACAGACTCAATACCTACATTAATATTCATGCCAACATAAAATGAGGCTAAATCTTGTTCTGAGACCGAACAATCTACATATAATTTGCTATTATCATAAATGCTCAATAACTTTTGTCCCTGAGAAACGATATCCCCAACTTCTGCTTGACGATAACCAATCACCCCCGCGCGAGGTGCTGTCAAGACAAGATCATCCCGTTCTTTTTGTGATGCAGCAATCGTAACTAGGGCTTTTTTAGCAGTTGCTTGCGCAGATAGAATAGAAGCCGTCACACCACCATCCATTTGGTTTTCAAGAGCATCCAAACTAGATTTTGCATCAGCCAAAGTTTGCTGACTTGTTTCAAAATCTTCCCGAGAGATTCCACCTACGTCAAAAACTTGTTTATTACGGAGATAACTCGCCAAGGCTTTATCATAATCAGCCTTTGCTTTATCATAATTTGCATTCACCGTTGAAACCGTTGTCGTCGCATCTGCAACAGCTTGTTGATAAGCTGCTTTATTTTGATCAATAGCAATATCTGCATCCTTTGTGTCTTCAATCGCTAAAATCTGACCAGGAGTAACCGTCTGACCAAGTTCCACATTAACTGCATTGATTTTCCCCTGATATTTTGCAGCAATGTCTACCTGTGCCTGTGGCACAGTTTGCCCAGTCAAAGGTATCGTTTTAATCAAGTCAGCACGCACCACTGAAGCAACCTCTACCGTAGTTTTATTAATTGGCTTAGCTGTAGACACATTACGTACGCATAAACGATAAATACCAAAAATACTCAAACAAACAAGAACAAAAACACTAACAATGAGAATATTTTTACTTTTTTTATTTTGCATAAAAAAGTTATACTTCATTCGCCTAACTCCTTTTTCTATCAATTAAAATTTATAAAATATAACGAGTCTCAGATATATCATCAAGTTTCGAAATATCTCATAAGCTACACTTCTAATTAATTAGATAGTACTTCACTTTGCCTAAACTGTCTAGTAAATTCTATGTCATCTTCCAGTAATTTAATGCAAAGAAGAGTATATTGAAGTATTTTTTCGAATTTACCAAATTAACAATGTTCTTTTAAGTGCAAACTTTTCCTTCGACAAAATAAATAGATATTTGCCATAGAGAGATTTTCACTAGCAAAAAAATATTTGCCGCTTGTAGACCGCAACCTATAATGCTATGATAAACCATGAAAATGAAAAAAGAAGGTATTTGATATTGAACCGAAAAGAAAAGTTTTTTATTTTAAGTATTGCGAGTATAATAAGTATTTTTTCGATTAAAACACCATTGGTTCTGGCTGTGGATCAAAGTATCCCAAGCCACAGCATGACCACAGAAAACCTAAATCTTAAAACATATATGAAACAATGGGAAACAGCTCCACAAATAACATCACATTATGACCAAAATAATCCTGCCTCCAGCTCCCCTTTACTCACGTGGACGAAAAATCTCAATGCGGTAAGGTATGAAATCGAATTTTTTACAACTTTACCTGATAACCTTCAAAACACACAACTTTCACGGGATCATATTTATTTTGCACGCAACATTTACAGCAATGGCTATAACCCTCCGTTAGCTAAATTTGCCCAAGAATTATTGGGTAAACAAGCTCTATATTGGCGAGTACGTGCCATTGATTACGACGAAAATCCCATCAGCCTTTTCTCTGTACCCGAAGCACTCTATACGGATACGACCAAAGAAAATATGAACGCACCGATTTTAACGGCGCACTACAATCAAGGCAATGGGACCACGTTGCTTTATCCAGTATATAGCTGGATTCCCAATAATGGTGCGAAACAATTTGAAATTGAACTACTTTCCGCACCGCCAGAAAATCATGATTGCATTACCCCCTCTCGCTATCGCATCGCTGCATTTACTACTAAACTATGCGATTATTATGATAAACAACCGCGTTCTTCGTCCAAACCTTTTTACTGGCGAGTCCGCAGCCTTGATGCACTAGGAAATCCGATTGGTGTCTATTCTAAGGCAGACTCATTTACCGTCACGCCCGCCTCAGCCTGGCAGACCGCAGTTTATGGCGATAGCATCACTCATGGTGGTGGGCATATGTCTTATGGACCGACGGACTGGGAATATAGTTATGAAACCTATCTAAATTTTCCTGTAATCAATTTGGCACTCAGTGGCGATACCAGTGAAGCTTTGATGGATCGGTTTGATCGTGATGTCCTGCCTTTCCATCCGCATTACCTTATTATCATGGGTGGCACCAATAGTCTGCGTGCTGGTATTTCCGCCGATTCGGTCATTTATAATTTGGAAACCATCAAAATAAAATGTTTAAAAAACAATATAAAGCCAATTTTTTTGACTTTACCACCTATCAATCCAGAAAACATCAAAAAAGTCTTCGGTCAAGACACGGCTCCCGATTGGAAAAATCAAATGAATCTAGTCAATCAATATATTCGCAGCCAAGTCTACATCGATATTGCGAGCGCCTTGCCATGTAATAATGGTATATTAAATGATAATTTAGCTTTAGATGGACTGCATCTTGATGTAGTCGGTAAAAAAATCATGGCTCAAACGATCAATCAGGTCTGGCCTGTTATAACGAAACAAGCCGATGAACAAGTAGTCCCTGCAGACAGTTCTCTGTAATGCTATATTTTATATTAATTTCACCAAGTAAGTTGTATTATTTTTAAATATCATTGTATTTAAAAATAAATCGTATTACAATTATAATTAGAATTATATTTAAGTAAGATTAATTATTGTGATAAGAAGGGTGATCTATGATGCAAGCAATTAAAATTAAACAAGGAATTTATTGGGTTGGTGCCATTGATTGGGCTCTGCGCAATTTTCATGGATATGAAACCAGCCGTGGATCGACGTATAATGCATATCTGATTATGGATGAAAAAATCACACTCATCGATACCGTCAAAGAAGGCTTTACCGATGAACTCATGCAGCGTATCTCATCGATCATTGATCCGTCAAAAATCGACTATGTAATTTCCAGCCATTTAGAACGTGATCACTCGGGAGCAATTCCTGCCGTTATGAAATATTGTCCAAATGCAACCGTTGTCACCAGCCTTCCTCACGGGCTTAAAGGATTGAAATCTTATTATGGTGAGTACAAGTATCAGGGCGTCAAGGCCGGTGATACAATCAGCATCGGTACAAGAACTTTACAATTTGTCACAACGCCAATGCTGCACTGGCCAGACAGTATGATTACCTACTGCCCCGAAGAAAAAATTCTCTTCTCGAATGATGCATTTGGTCAACATTATGCAACAAGCGGTCGTTTTGACGATGAATGTCCTATTTCACAAGTTATGGAAGAAGCAAAAAAATATTATGCCAATATCCTAATGCTTTACGGTCGTCAAGCCGAAATAGCCTATAAAACTGTAGCAGGTCTCGATGTTGAAATAATCGCGACTGGTCATGGTGTCAGTTGGCGCTCTCATGTAAAAGAAATTCTTGCCGGTTATAAAGAGTGGAGTACCGCAATTCCAGATACAGGTGCTGTTGTTGTCTTTGACAGCATGTGGCATTCAACCGAAATCATGGCTACCGCGATTGCAGAAGCTTTTATTGTAAAAGGTATTGAGACAAAATTATATGATTTAAAAGTAAATCATATTTCTGATATTGTTACCGAAGTTCTCACAAGTAAATATATCGCCGTTGGTTCTCCAACCTTAAATAACATGATGATGCCTACCGTTGCAGAATTTCTTTGCTATCTTCGCGGTCTCTCACCAAAAAATCGACAAGCGTTTGCTTTTGGTTCTTATGGCTGGGGTGGACAAAGTATTGCGCAGGTTGAAGAGGAACTTAAAAAATGCAGTTTTACTATCTGCCTCGACAAAATCCGTCTCGAAAATATTCCAAATCGGGAGCAGTTAGCTGATATTACAAAAAAAATAATTGACCTTTAAAAAAAATAGCTGGACTAAAAAAGTGCTGATAACACAATATGTTATCAGCACTTTTTAATCACAAACTATAATATAACAGATATTCGTTTTATATAATATTTTATAAAATCAATTTATTCAGTAGCTGCAATAACATCGATTTCAACCAAAGCATCTTTTGGCAGATTTGCCACTTCAACACAAACACGTGCCGGGCAATTTTGAGTGAAATATTTTGCATAGACTTCGTTTACTGTAGCAAAATCACTGATATTTTTCAAATAAACCGTAGTTTTTATTACAGAATCCAGCGTGCAGTCAGCTGCTGTTAAGATAGCTTTCAGACTGTCGAGTACACGTGTTGTCTGTGCAACAATACCGCCTTCAACAATATTGCCAGTCTTTGGATCAAGGGGAATCTGTCCCGAAACAAAAAGCAAGCTGCCATTTGTTTTTATCGCTTGTGAATATGGACCAATAGCTGCTGGAGCCTGGTCAGTTGAAATTATTTTTTTCATAATATTTCTCTCTCCCTATTATAAATATTCTTTTTGTGCTATTTCCGTCGTATTTTTTTCAGTTCCATTTAAAATCGCATTTAAAACAACCGCCATGACACTACCGACTGTAATACCACTATTTAAAATGAGCTGTGACCACTCGGGAAATTTATTATAAAATGTTGGCATCGCAACCGGAATCAGGGCTACCCCGATACTAATTGCAACCACCATCATATTATAACTGTCATCAAAATCAACTTTTGACAATGTCTTGATCCCGCTTGCCGCTACCATGCCAAACATCGCAACTCCAGCACCACCCAAAACAGAGTTTGGAATGGATGCAACCACGGCTGCCATTTTAGGGAAAAGTCCTAAAACCATGAGCAGTGCCCCAGCCATAGCAACAACAAAACGACTTCTAACCCCAGTCAAACTGATCAATCCAATATTTTGGGCAAATGCCGTATACGGAAAAGCATTAAAAACACCACCCAAAATTGTTGAAAAACCGTCAGCCCGCAATGCTTTTGCCAATAAGGTTTCATTGATAGGCTTATCGACAATTTCCCCCACAGCCATGACATCTCCCGTTGTTTCTGCCATCGTCACCAGCATGACAACCGTCATTGCAAAAATAGATGCCGGATCAAAAATAGGCCAACCAAAAGCAAAAGGCGTGGTAACACCAAAAAAAGCGGCCTGTCCAACCGATGAAAAATCAGTAAGACCTAACGGTATCGCAATAAATGTACCACTTACCAACCCTAAAAGCACCGCGATATTACTCCAAAATCCGGTAAAATAGCGATAGAAAAATAAAACAATTGCTAAGACAATCGCTGCCAGCAATATTAAAGATGGATCACAATACTCTGGTGCGGCAGGATTGCCGCCGCCAGCCCACATTACAGCAACTGGCAACAAAGAAATCCCCATAATCGTGATAACGGACCCCGTCACCACTGGTGGAAAAAATCGTAACATCTTGCTAAAATATGTACTGATGATAAAAGTTACAAGACCTGCCACCATGGCTGATCCGTAAATTCCTCGAAGTCCATGTGCTCCGCCAATCATAATCATCGTGGTGACTGCACCAAATGTACAACCCTGTACAATCGGTAATTTTGACCCAATTTTAGGTCCCAGCCCTAATGTTTGGATTAATGTTGCGATACCGCATGTAAACAAATCTGCATTAATTAAATAAATCAACTGTTCTTTATCAAGGTGAATTGCACTAGCTAATACAAGTGGAACAGCTACCGCCCCTGAATACATCGCTAAAACATGCTGAAATCCATAGATCAACATCTTTACTAAGGACGGTTTCTCATCGACTGGATGAATCGGTTCTTGCTTCATTACGTTTATTTTCCCGCTTTCTTTTATTTATTTGTCAAATCAGGTCGAAGGCAGATTGCTTTTGCCAAATACACATGGTGTATCTCCCTCTGCTTTTTCTCTGTATTGACTAGTAAAAGCACACGAATGCACTTTTCTAAACTGTCTTCAACTTCCATCTGCCTCGCATCAAAAAGTGGTACGAATTCCCAACCAAGTTTGCGAGCTGCTGCCGCTGGAAAAGCTGCCGTAATGTCATCCGTAGCACTAAAAAGTGCCGCACCAATATCTTCCGTTTCAATCTGATTTAGAGTTACCATTTCATTCAATAAATTTTCAACAGCCAAAAAAATTTCCTTTTTATCATTTTTTTCAACTGTGATTGCGCCTCTGATGCCTTGCAAAACATAGCCCTCCTTATTTACTCAAATCAATCGACAAACATCTGCTGTAGCTCAGCCACAGAATACACGATTTTATCTGGAGCCGCTTCAATCAGCTCAGCCTCTGTGCCATAGCCGTACGCCACGGCAACAGAAGCTAATCCATTTTTCTTAGCTCCGATCACATCATGTTTGCGGTCACCAATCATAACAGTCTGCTGTTTATTTACTTGTTCTAATTTGGATAAAGCAAACTCAATCACAGCCCCCTTATCCTCGCGTGTGCCATCAAGATTACTACCACAAATTCCCCCAAAATAGGAATCTATTTTATGATACTGAAGAATCTGCTTTGCATATACCGTTGGTTTAGCAGTTGCTAAAACAATGGTTTTATCTAGATTTTTCAGTGTTTCCAGCAACTGTAGTACGCCATCATAAAGTATATTTTCCTTGATGCCTTCTTTTTCAAAGCGTTCCCGATAATACTCAGTTCCCTGCCTTGCCTGCTCCGCCGTTAAACCATACCATTGTTGGTAAGTAAAAAAAAGCGACGGTCCAATGCAGCGTGTTAATTTCTCGATATCATTCTCTTCGATACCAAATTTTGCTAAAGAATATTGTAAACATCGGATTATACCAAGTTTCGAATCTGTTAATGTCCCATCCAAATCAAAAAATATTGTTTTAAATTGCTTAAACTCCTGCATACATTCACCTGCAGCTTTCTGTACTATTTCTTTTTCATAATACTAAATACTAGACGCGTACACAGCATAAGTGCCGCAATATAACCAAAAACACCTAAAAGGGGAATTTCCATAATTTTGGGTGTCATCTGTGTCGTGCAAATGATACTTGACCCTAAAAGCAAAGCCGAACTAATAATACCAACAATCAATTTATTGATCATCTTATCAACCTGCCGCAACGGTTCTTCCGACCCTGTAAGATCAAAATTTACTTTTGTCTGACCACTCATCGTCATTTTCAGAATATCCGATACTTGTTCGGGTAGACGCATCGACTTACGCAGCAGATTATAACCATCTCGTTTTGCCTTTTCTATTTCTTCGCGCAGATCAAAATTTTTACGAAAATCCGCTTGCATATGGTTCGCAAAAATCTCAACAAAATGGACATCTGGACAGCAAATCCGCATAACACCTTCAATTGTAACGACTCCCCGGGCAAACATACTAATGCCCGGGACAATAGCAATTTTGTGCCGACTCAAAATCTCTAAAATTTTACGCGCAAGGGGACCTAAATGCAGACTTGTAAAATCCAAACCAACATATTCATTCATCATTGCATCGATATCTTCGTATAGTCGCGTATGATTGATACGTTCTCTGGGAACTCCTAACGCTAAAACAGCGGCCTTCATCTCATATGTATCATTATTGACAACAGCAAAAACTGCTTTTTTTAGTGCCGCACGGTCACGAGTTGATAACCTTCCCATCATACCAAGATCAAGCCAAACAATTTTACCAGATCGAATCCAAATATTTCCAGGATGCGGATCTGCATGGAAATAACCATCATCAATAATTTGTTTTACGTAATTTTCGCCTAATTTTTTACCTATATCGTTGATATCATAGCCTAAAACTTTAATTTCATTGATTTTATCAATCTGTATCCCATCGATATATTCCATGACAAGAATACGCGATGTAGTCAATTGTCGGTTGACGATTGGGCAGGTTACATAATCGATATCACTATTGCATTGACGGAATTCATCATTATGATTTGACTCCATTAAAAAATCCATCTCTTGTTTAGCTATCGCCCACATTTCGTCTAGTATCCTATTGAAATCGATCACACCGCTTGATTCACTGATAACCTTTAAAATAGTTGCAGCTCGCCGCAGCAGGACAATATCTTTGGACATTACATCATAGATTCCCGGTCTTTGGACCTTAATCACCACTTTTTCACCAGTTTTCAAGACAGCACGATGTACCTGTGCAATCGACGCCGACCCCAAAACTTGTTCATCAATAGATTGAAAAACTTTCGTCCATTTTGTTTTATATTCTTCCTCAATGACAATTTGAATAGTTGTAAAAGGCAAAGGTTTGACCTCTGTCTGCAACTTGACCAATTCATCACAATATTCCTGAGGCAGAAAATCCGGACGCATTGACATAACCTGTCCTAATTTCACAAAGGTTGGTCCTAAATCTTCTAAAATCATGCGCAATTTTTCTGGAGTCAGCCCATGCATGATTTCACGATTCCGCAATACCACCACTAATTCTTTCAAACGATTCGTCGCAAGGTGATCTTCTTTTGTATAATTTGCATTCTTGATCAGATTACCTAACATAAGATTATCCCCATTCAAAATTTGCTACAATCATATTATAATATAAAATTCCTGTTTTAGGTATACAACCTTACAAAAAAATAAAACGGAGGGCAACCCCTCCGCTTTTTTATTGTTTATATTTTTCAGCAAGCTGCTGTTTTATGGTATCATTCGATAAATATTCATCGTATGTTGTCACACGATCAATGATACCTTTCGGCGTAATTTCAATAATACGATTTGCAATCGTTTGAATGAATTCATGGTCATGTGATACAAAAAGCATGGTTCCTGTAAACGCAATCAGTCCATCATTCAAGGATGTAATCGATTCCAAGTCCAAATGGTTCGTTGGTTCATCCAAAAGCAGTACATTCGCACCACTTAGCATCATCCGTGAAAGCATGCAGCGAACCTTTTCACCACCAGATAAAACAGAAGCTTCTTTTAAGCTTTCTTCACCGGAAAAGAGCATCCGCCCTAAAAAGCCGCGAATGAAAGATTCATCCTGATCTTGTGAAAATTGACGAAGCCAGTCAACCAAACTTAATTTCACACCATCAAAGTACGCAGAATTATCCATCGCCAGATAAGCTTGTGACGTTGTCACACCCCATTTAAACGAGCCTTCATCTGCTTCCAATTCGCCCATAAGAATTTTAAACAGCGTTGTTTTACCAATACTATTAGGACCAACTAAGGCAATTTTATCACCTTTCTTCAAAGTAAAGCTGACATCATCCAGCACTTTTTCACCATCAATTGTTTTTGAAATACCTTCAACTGTGAGCAGCTGATCACCAGCTTCACGATCCGGTTTAAAAGCAACATACGGATAGCGGCGGGAAGATGGTCTAAGATCATCCAATGTAATCTTATCCAATAGTTTTTTACGAGAAGTAGCCTGTTTAGACTTTGATGCATTGGCACTAAAGCGCTGAATAAATGCCTGTAAATCTTTTATTTTTTCTTCTTTTTTCTTATTTGCATCTTTCGCTAAAGCTGAAGCAAGCTGACTTGACTGCAGCCAAAAATCATAATTACCAACATACAGCTGAATGTTTTCATAATCCACATCTGCAATATGTGTACAAACCTGATTCAAAAAATGACGATCATGTGATACTACAATAACCGTATTTGTAAAATCAGCTAAAAAGTTTTCAAGCCAGTTGATCGATTCTAAATCAAGATGATTTGTCGGTTCATCTAAAAGCAAAATATCAGGATTGCCAAACAACGCTTGTGCGAGAAGTACACGCACTTTATCGGTACCATCTAATTCTGCCATTTTTGATTCATGCAGCGATTCAGGAATGCCCAAGCCATTTAAAAGCCTTGCCGCTTCCGGTTCCGCTTCCCAACCATCCAGTTCAGCAAATTCACATTCTAATTCGGAAACACGCATACCATCTTCATCAGAAAACTCAGGCTTTGCATAAAGTGCCTCCTTCTCATCCATAATTTCAACAATACGTTTATGTCCCATAATAACCGTTTTAATCACTGCATAATCATCAAATTCATAATGATTTTGCTTAAGAACAGCCAAACGTTCCCCTGGCGTAATATCAATACTTCCGTTTGTCGGTTCGATATCGCCGCCCAAAAGTTTTAAAAAGGTAGATTTTCCCGCGCCATTGGCACCAATCACACCATAACAATTCCCCGGTGTAAATTTGATATTGACATCTTTAAACAAGATTCTTTTACCAAATTGAAGTGTTAGTCCACTTGTACTAATCATAAATTATTATCTCAATCCTTTATATTAAATTTCATATATAACAAAGATACATATAACTACTATTCTATCATATTCTAAATCGCAAGTCTAACAAATCACTCGATAAAAACAGCGATTGTAAAACATTCTTGGCCTTCTTAGCCGTTATTGAGGCAGCAACAAACGTTTCAGAATTTTCCCCGTCTGGCTTTTTGGCATTTCAGCAATCACATGAAATTCACGCGGCACTTTATAAAGAGCCAACTTATTTTGTAAATATTCTTTTAGAGCATGTTTATCAAAAGCAGCACCTTCTTCTAAAACCAGGAAGGCACTGCCAACCTGACCTCTCAGTTTATCTGCTATTCCTATAACAGCTGCTTCACGAATCCCCGGATACAAATATAATAGTTCTTCAATTTCTCGCGGATATACATTCTCACCCATACTAATGATCATATCTTTTAAACGATCTACGATAAATATAAACCCATCGTCATCCCGATAAGCCATGTCGCCTGTATGCAACCAAGCACCTTGTAATACCTGCGCTGTCGCTTCCGGCAAATGCAAATAGCCCTGCATGACATTGTCGCCCTGTGCAACCAACTCACCAACTTCACCTTTGCCCAGCAGAACGCCCTTAAAATCCATAATTGCAACCTTCACGCCGGGAAGTTCCATGCCAATTGAACCAACTCTCACCTTCGTTGGTGTATTGACCGAAACGACTGGTGATGCCTCGGACAGACCATACCCTTCCAAAATAGGTACGGCAAATTTTGCCATAAAATCAGCCGCAATTTTCGCAGGAAGCGTCGTCCCTCCTGAAACAACAAACCGCAAACTATCTAAATCGTTTTTTGATGCCAATCTCGTCAATAAACTACAGATAGAAGGCACCGCATACAATATACTCACCCTATCCTGCTCAATCGCCTGAATTGTTTCTTTTGGGGTAAATGCCCCTAAAATCGTAATTGTCGCTCCCGCAAGCAATGGATTCAAAACAGCACAGGTCCAGGCAAAACAATGATACATGGGCAATACACATAAAATATGATCTGCCCAGCCTATCGTTAAAGCATCTTTAAACATCTGTGCATTGCGCACGAGATTTTTATGGGTAAGAACAGCACCTTTCGGTTTCCCAGTTGTTCCTGATGTATAAATAATCATAGCTATTTCGTCCCAGGAAAAATTTTCTGGCAAAGCCGGTGCAGCTTCATAACAAACTAGCTTGATTTGTATGCTAATATCCTTCAGTAAAAGCTGCTGAACATCCCTCTTATACGACTGTTCTTCTAATTGCGCTGTTAATTCCACTTGATCCTGTGTAATTAAATATTTCATTGCAGCATCTTTCATGATATAGACAATTTCCCTTGGGCTCAGTTGGAAATTGATAGGAACCACTATCATACCTAAGCTAACCAAAGCCATATAGGCATAAATATATTCAATGGAATTTTTCGATAAAAGCCCTACCTTTTCACCGCGTTGAATTCCTAAATGATAAAAATAATTTTTGTACTTTGCAACATTTTTTTGTAACATAAGATATGTAATTCGATTTTTTCCGGTAATCAAGGCAATCTGTTCTGGTTTGCCTTGCACTATAAGCTCATGTAGTAACATAAAAAAATTTACTTCCTTTCTAAACAACAACCTGCATAATAATCTTAGTAGAACACAAATCGAAAAAGAAGGCAAGTAATCATTTGACTACCCGCCTTCTCTAATATGAAATAGAACAAGATCTATATTTAATGTATTAAATATAGGATACCTAGCCTATTAGTCTGTCAGAAATGGGGTTCCTACGTAATGCCACGGAGCCCTATACCCATTCCTGACGATTGCCATATAAAATATTTAATGCAACTTATCTATTTTACTGCCGCAAAATATCCTGATAAATATGTAAAATTGTTTCACCATAGCCACTGCCAGGAACTGCCCAACGACCATTTAAATCCGTCCAAGTTGATGCAGTGGCACTGTTACCCGCAGCACGGACAAAACTATAACGCGGATCGACAATATCGACCTGTGGTTGACGCATCGACGAATATGCTAAAAGATGCTGGATATGCGCTCTGACGCCCAGCTGTGGGGTTGGAAAATATGCCCCATTGGCGCTATTGCTGGTTGAACCAAGTCCACAATAATTATTTTGATCATATTGAACTGCCCCCCCATAACGAAAATACCCCGTTTCTTTTAGCGCCTGAGCGAAAGCAATATCAGGGCGTATCCCTTCACGTGTACCTTCCTCATAATAATAATCAACCAATTTATCTGGTGAAACCAATAAATTTGGCGTTGGATTTACGCTAAGCAAATAACGCAGACACTGCTCTTTCGTGGCAACTGGCGGTCCCATAATTGATAAGCTATCATTATAAGCTGGCATATTAATGATCGGTGTAAGCACAACCGGTTTTTGGATTATTATTTGTGACTGAACCTTTGCATTTTCAATCTGCAGTCGAATTGCAGCTGACTCTTTTTCCACACTTTTATCATGATAATGTATTGGTGATTCTGCCAAACCTATCCGTTGAAATGGAACCATTAAAATTCCACCTATTACGAAAAGCATAGCAATTTTCTTTTCACACAATTTTTTCATGAAGCTTTCCCCCAAATGTCTTTATTAAACCTTACTCAGGCTTATATCCTATCAATCAATGATTTAAAAAACCTAATTGAACAATAAATAAAAGCATAAATATATACATTAAAGGATGTACCTGCGCCGCTTTACCGCGGAAAATCTTGAGCAATGGATAAATAATAAAACCGATACCAACGCCCGTAGTGATACTATAACAAAGCGGCATCATCAATAAGACAAGAAATGCCGGAAATGCCTCTTCCATATCATTCCAATCAATTTTACGCAGACCATTCATCATCAAAAAGCCAACAATAATTAAGGATGGCGCAGTAACTGCTGGTAAAGATGCCAGCATTTGAGCAATCGGTGCACAAAATAAAACCAGAGCGAACAAGAGAGCCACAACAACCGCGGTAAAGCCAGTACGTCCACCAGCTGCAACACCAGCCCCTGATTCCACATAAGAGGATGTAGGGCTTGTCCCCAAAATTGCCCCAAAGGTACTCCCAAAAGCATCGGCAAGTAAAGCGCCTCTTATATTGGGAAATTTTCCTTCTTTAATGAGGCCCGCTTGTTCACCAATCCCCAGCATAGTACCGGTAGTGTCAAATAAAGTAACAATTAAAAAAGTAAAAATTATCGCATACAGCCCACCATCAAAAACTCCCTGAATATCCATTTGCATGAAAGTTTTATCAAGCCCCGAAGGCATACTAAAGAACGTGTCTGGTAAAACCAGCAAGCCCTGAAAAAAAGCAATGATAGCGGTTAGGATCATTCCCAAAAACAAAGCACCCTTAACGCGATTAACCATCAGGACCAAACTTATAATGAGCCCGATCACCGTCAGAAATGTCATTGGATCTTCCAAATTCCCTAAAGTCACAAGCGTTGCCGGTGATCCTACTATAAGCTTAGCATTTTGCAGCCCAATAAAAGTAATAAACAAACCAATACCAGCCGTAATCCCCTGTTTTAAGCTAATCGGAATTGCATCAATTAAACTATTGCGAAATTTAGTAAACGATAAGATCATAAAAATGACCGATGCAATAAAAACAGCCCCTAAAGCCTGTTGCCAAGCAACGCCCATGGCGAGCACAACGGCAAATGCAAAATACGCATTCATCCCCATCCCCGGTGCGATTGCGATTGGATAGTTTGCAAAGATACCCATAATTAACGTGCCAATCATACTGGCCAAAATTGTAGCAACAAAAACACCATTGAAATCCATACCTGTTTTACTGAGAATTGCCGGATTTACCACAACAATATAGACCATCGTAACAAACGTTGTCATTCCAGCGATAATTTCTGTAGAAAAATCTGTTTTTCTTTCAGAAAACTTAAACCATTCCTTTAAATTCACGTTTTTTCCTCCTAAAACATATAATATCAAATTCATAGCATGCAAAAAGCAAAAAAGCCCATAACATAAACAAAGTTATAGGCCAATCAAACATAAAATGTATCCTACCAGAATTATTCTATCACATTTCTATAAAATTTAACATCTCATTTTTAGAAAATACTGCTCAGCTCAGCCGACCTAAAGCCATTGTGAATTCTTGTTTTGTTGGATAGGATGCTTGTGTGCCTGGCTTTGTCACACTGAGTGCAGCAAACAAAGTTGCTTGCTGTATTGCTTGTAAAATATCTTTTGTTTTTACATAGACAGCCGCAAAGCACCCAATAAAAGCATCCCCGGCACCGGTTGTGTCCACAGAGTGTACAGTGTAGGCTGGCACATGTTCACAATGATCTTTATTGACCCAAAGCGATCCACGGCTGCCCATTGTCACAATGACATTTTTAAGTCCTTGATCAACCAAAGTTAACGCCGCTTTTTTGATTTCCATTTCCGATTCAACAGGAAGCCCCGTGAGTATACTAAGTTCTGTTTCATTCGGAACAAAGAAATCACATTTACAGGCCATATCAATGTCAAGATCCGCTATCGCAGGAGCCGGATTGAGTAATAACGGAATTTGATGTTTATTGGCAAATTCAATCGCTGCATAAACAGTATTTAACTCTATTTCTAATTGCAAAATACAAAGAGCACATTGCTGTAAATCTATTGCAGCAGCTTCTACATCAACTGCCGTTAAATATGTATTAGCACCTTTATTTATTAAAATACGGTTTTGTGAAGATTCGTCCACTAGGATCGTAGCAATTCCATTAGAGCTGCCTTTGGCTGTCTGTACGTATTTCGTATCAACATGATAAGCCGTAAAATTATCCAGCACCATTTTTCCGAATATATCATCGCCGATTGCGGTCAGCATGAGCACATCCGCACCAAGTTTTGCCGCTGCAATAGCCTGATTAGCACCTTTGCCACCACAGTTAATAGCAAAAGCCCTCACCTCGCGCGTCTCTCCGGCAGCTGGTATTATATCCGTATATGATATAACATCAATCATATTAGATCCGATTACGGCAATCTTCATCTCAACCATCCCCTCAACTAATTTGTTTTTAAATAGACCACACTATCACGTTCAATCAGTTCATTGCAAATCTGCATTTTTACTTTTGTTTTGGTATTCGTTTTCATTAAAGTAATCAAACGCTGTACAGCAAGCTGTCCCATTTCTTGCTTAAACACCCGCACGGTTGTAAGTGCTGGTGTAAATACGCTGCAAAAAGAGATATCATCGAATCCGATGATGGAAATATCTTCTGGAATTCGATAGCCATTTTTTTGAAAAGCCTTCATGGCACCCAAAGCAATCATGTCGTTATCGGCGAAAAAAGCTGTAGGCAGCTCCGGCTTCGTTTGCAAAAATGAATCAACTGTCGCAAATACCTCATCCATCGTCGTAGGAACCTCCACGATATATTGTGACCGGCTTGTTAAGGCATTGTCCTGTAAAGCTCGCTCATACCCATTTTGACGACATTGGAAATTCTGGATGCGAACGTCTCCTTTTAAATAACCAATTTGGCTATGCCCATGTTCGACCAAATAATTCACAGCCTGCGAAACCGAATCTATATTATTCATAAGTACGGCGTTAAACGATAAATTTTCAAACCAGCAATCCAGTAATACTAATGGAACAGATGTTTTTTGAAATGCTTTCGCATTCTGCTCATTGAGTTCTGTTCCGACTAATAAAATAGCGGATGATGTATCATTTAATATCTGATTGACCCGCTCTTCATAATCTGGACTATTTCGATATAAGTTGAAAATTGTTGTTTCATATCCAGATTGTCGGCTTGCATTTTCTACGCCTTCAAGCAATGCCGAAAAAAACGGTGAATCTGAAAATACTTTACCACTATCACGGTATGTTACAACCTTTATATTCTTGATTTTTGTTTCATTCAAATAACCATACTCTTGGGCGATTTTAAAAATCTGTTCGGACGTTTCTCGGTTGACCCCTTTTTTATTATTTAAAGCATTAGAAACGGTTGCAGGGGAATAGCCGGACAATTCACTTATTTTTTTTATACTAATTTTCATTCCGCACTCTCCTCTCGCAATATATTCTAAACCACATTGCTCAAAATCGCAAATTCTATTATATTTATAAAATTTTTTCTACGCTCAAGCGGAAAAAGCTACCCCGGCACGCAATATGATATTGGGATATGGGGTAAATTCACCCGTACGAATTGCGAAACGAACCTGCCTTGATTGTTCTTTTAGCTCCTGATGCAAGATAAATTCATGTTCCACATTCTGAAGTTTCTGCTGAATATACTCTAAAATTACTGGATTTTTTTCCTTAATATCTTCGGCTAACGAATAAAATTCGACTTCGGCTTCTCCAAGAACCGCATCTAATGTCTGTTTAAAGGTCGGTACACCACCGCATAATGCCAAATCTACAATGGGAACCCCTGTAGGTATTGGCATCCCGGCATCACCAATCATAAATAAATCTTTATGGCCAAGTGCTGCAATGAAACCAGCAAGCTGCGCATTCAAAATCCCATATTTTTTCATATTCAGTCCTCCAGTTTTATATTTTTAGTTCCTCTTTCTCTTCCGTTTTAGAATCATTTCTAGCCTGCAAGGCAATCTTCGCCTGTAAATTGCGTTGAAACTGATCGACAATAACGGCGAGTATGATGACAACCCCTTTGATAATCATCTGCCAAAATTCCGAAACACCACACATAACCATACCATCCGAAATAACACCGATTACAAAAGCACCAATGATCGTTCCCCCAATAGTACCAATCCCACCAGCCATCGAAGTTCCGCCCAAAACCGCGGCGGCAATTGCATTCATTTCCCAAGTTTCACCTGATGCCGGCTGGGCTGCTTCCAGCTGCGAGGCTGTAATAATTCCGACAATAGCAGCACAAACACCTGAAAATATATAAACTAAGATTTTGACTTTATCCACTTTTACTCCCGATAATTTTGCCGCTCGTTCATTACCACCAATTGAAAAAATATGCCAGCCAAATGTTGTTTTTTTCAGTAAAGCCCCCGCAATAATGGCAATAAAAACTAAGATCAAAGCCCCGACTGGTATCCCAAAGACACGGCTGCCAAATACACTGATCCCTGTATTACCTAATGCTTCATTACCAATTATATTGGAATATGTTGCACCATTCGAATGGAGCATTGCAAAACCACGGGCAATATACATCGTTCCCAACGTCGCAATGAAAGGTGCTACGCCAAATTTCGTGATGATAATACCATTTAACCAGCCAACAAATGCACCAGCCATAAGTGTAAAAAGAACTACGAGCGGTACACTAAAATACAGAGTTACACCAAGCATCGTCAGTGTAAAGCCATTATTAATCAAACCACCGGCAATCATCCCTGCCAATCCGACAACCGCCCCAACAGATAAATCGATACCACCTGTAATGATAACATAGGTCATCCCAATCGCTAAAATACCATATAAAGCAACATGTTTCGCCAATAATAAAAAGGTATTCGTTGATAAAAAATTAGGAGTTGCAAAACTAAAGAAAAGCAAAAGCAACGCCAGAACAATTAATGTGCGGCCTTTTAATAAAGTAAGTGCCAAAGAATTATTATCCTGTTGCTTATGCAATTTGCTTGTAAGATCGGTCTTCATTATCCAAATCATTCCTTTCATGCAAGTTTCTGCTTATGATACATTTTTTTTGATTACATGACCCTGGTAAGAAGCAAGCACTAATTTGTCTTCCGTTATGTCATTTTTCATCATTTCACTCGTCTTTATTCCATTTGAAAGAACCATTATACGGTCTGCAATGGCCATGATTTCTTGCAATTCAGAAGAAATCACCACGATCGACAACCCTTCATCTGCATATTGGTTAATGATCTCAAACACTTCCGTTTTCGCACCAATGTCAATACCACGACTCGGTTCATCTAACAGTAAAATTGTTGGTTGTGTCAAAATACCTTTTCCAATGACTACTTTTTGTTGATTTCCACCAGAAAGTGAAAGAATTGGCAGCCTCTTATCAGGAACTTTTATATGAATAGCCTTAATTTCGGCATCTACACTACGTTCTTCTTTTTTTTCATTAAGAAAAATGGCTCGTGCATATTTTTTCAAACTTGATAAAGAAATATTCTTGCCAATATCCATTGTCTGGATGAGCCCCTCACGCTGCCGATCTTCCGGCACCATTGCAAACCCTCGTTCAATCTGACCTGAAACACTTTTTATCCGCAAAAGTTCACCATTTAAAGAAATATCACCGGTATGCTCTGGACGCAGTCCCATTATACATTCAAATATTTCGGTGCGGCCTGCTCCCATTAGACCATAAATACCCAATATCTCCCCTTTTTTTAAGTCAAAATCAACATGATCTAATAAACAACCACCACCTTTTTTCGGCAGAGTCAATTGTTTGACTTCCAATACTTTTTCTCTACTACCCCAGTCAATTACTTGTTTACGTTTCGGATACACTTTTCCTTTACCAACCATCTCTTTAACAATCCACTGAATATCAATATCTTTTACTGGTGAAGAAGCCACAAATTTTCCATCACGAAGAATTGTCACATAATCACCAATTTTCATAATTTCTTCTAGTCTATGTGAAATATAAACAATTGAAATTCCTTCCGCTTTGAGTTCTTTGATTATTTTAAACAAGACCTGCACTTCCTGTGCGCTTAAGGAAGATGTCGGTTCATCCATAATCAATATTTTTAAATCATCTTGGATTAAATTTCGGGCAATTTCGATCATTTGCTGCTGTCCAACCCGCAAATCACCCACTAAAACATGTGGATCAATTGGGTGTTCCAATTTCTCCATTATTTTTTTTGTAAGGTCAATATGTTTTTCATCATCCAAACGTATAGATCCATACGTTTTTTCTCTGGCCATAAAGATATTCTGATATACATTGAGATTAGGAAATAAACTAAGTTCTTGATGAATAATGCCAATACCATTCTGTTTTGCTTCCGTCACATTCTTAAACTGTACTTTTTTCGTACCCATAAAAAGCTGCCCCTCGGATTGTTGTTCAATTCCGGCAATAATTTTCATGAGTGTAGATTTTCCGGCACCATTTTCACCAATTAACACATTAACTTTCCCTGTATATACATCAAAAGAAACTTCATCTAAGGCTTTCGTACCGGGATATAGTTTTGACACTTTTTCGGCATGCAGACAAATATCCATTTTCTCCATCTCCTATTGAACCGTCAACTCGACTGGCATAATCAGTATTTCTTTTTGATTATCAACACTAAAGCAGCCAACAAAAGACACACTTTTACCTTTGATTGTAGCTAAATCCTGTTTGGCGATAAGTTCAGAATTGATGGTATCATGAATACTCTGGGAAATCTTCGCCCAATCAACTTGATTTTTATAATCTTCGTATTTAATAAACGTAAGACTGTCCCGAACGGCCGATCCTTTATAGACACTACCTATTTGCAACTGAACGACGACCGGACCGTCATAACCATCTAATTTCAAAGTCATAAACCCAGCTTTTTTTTCTCGGTTCACAGCAGTAACTTGACCTTGGCCTTTTACAACATAACTTAATTCACCTTTATCCCCCATAGAATATCTACCATATTTACCAGCTAAAGATTTGAGATCACCCTTTGAATCCTGCAAAAAACTAGGCAAATCTACCGCTTTCTTTTCCAGCTCAGGAATGGCTTTTGTTTGCCAGATTTCCGCTACATTATCCGCCGCATTAAAAACTACATTTCCTGTTAAATCTCCTTCATGACCAATCTGAACTACTTTAACGCAGCCCGTCATAAAAAGCACCAACAGTAAACAAGCAATCAATACAATAAACACACGTTTTTTCATAAGCAGCCTGCTCCTATCCACTCCGCATTATAGAGCGTTTTTCAAATGATACGCTTATCTGTAAGCATATCGGTATGATTCCGATATGCTTACGACTACTCTTTCACTATTCTTTATAAACAAAAGCCTTGAGTTTATCCACATTTTTTTCTGTAATCGCAATACAGTCTACCAGTTGTTTTTCTTCAAGACCTGTTGTACCATCTTTCAGATATTTATCGGCTTGCTGTACAGCCATTTCGGCAATCAGAGCCGCTTGCTGCAGCGCTGTACCTGTCATATTGCCAGCTTTTATAGCTGCCGCAGCTTCATCTGAACCATCAACACCTATTACGGCAATATTGTTTAATCCTGCATTTTTGATGGCAGCAACTGCACCAACAGCCATTGTATCATTTCCGCAAATAACACCTTTGATATCAGGATTCGATTGTAAGATCGTTTCCATTTTTTGATAAGCTTCGGTCTGTTCCCAATTTGCTGTCTGCTGGGCAACCATCTTCATGTCGGAATATTGGTCGATAACTTCGTGAAAAGCACTGGACCGTACGCCTGCATTTGTGTCAGATTCCTTCCCTAAAAGTTCGGCATAGTTACCTTTTTCTCCCATTTTTTCTACAAATGATTCAGCAATCGCTTTCGCCCCTTGATAATTATTGGCTACAATCTGCGAAATTGCGATCCCGCTGCCATTAATTTCACGATCAATCAAAAAAGTAGGAATATTTGCATCACGAGCTTTTTGTACAGCAGCAACTGTAGCATCCGCTCCTGCATTATCACAAATAATTGCTGCAGCTTTATCGGATATAGCATTTTCAAAAAGTTCTGCTTGTTTTGTTGCATCATCATCATGTGATACAGTTTTCACTTCATAACCAAGATCTTTAGCTTTTTTCGCAGCAGCATCTGCTTCTGTTTTAAAGAAAGGATTCGAATGAGACGGTGTAATTATGTATATAATTTTAGAACCGCCTCCCGTAAGTGCTTTTGTTTCCTTCACGGGTGTTGAAGATGAAGATTTATCAGCAGTTTTATTCTCTGTACCACAACCTGCAAATATAACTCCCAACATACACAGTGACAATACCAACACAGCTAATTTTTTACATTTTTTCATAATCTTTGTTCCCCCTATTTTTTTATTGGAAAACGATATGACTTATCAGGATCTTAACCTGTTAAATCCAATGATCAAGCACGAAACAAGGTGCGATTTACAGCTTTTTTCCAGCCATCATATAGAGATTCACTACGGCTAGCTTGCATTATAGCAACATATTTCAGTCTTTTCTGTTCACGAAAAATGTCCTGTTGCTTATAAATTTTCATAGCAACTCCTGCTGCTATGGCGGATCCCATACCTGATAATTCCACCGTAGTGGGCACCTGTACAGGAATCCTTAAAATATCGGTCTGAAATTGCATAAGATATGTATTCTTCGTCGGACCTCCATCAACACACAATTCCTTAATTTCTATAGTGGATTCTTTTTGCATGAGTTGGACAATGTCCGTAATCTGATATGCGATGCTATCAAGTGCTGCCCGAACTATTTCGTTCTTACCTGTTACACGTGTAATTCCGGTAAACAATCCAGTTGCTTCACTATTCCAGTAAGGTGCTCCTAACCCTGAAAAAGCAGGGACAAAATAGCTTTGATCAGCGTTGTTTGAATTTTCCGCCATTTTTTGCGATTCTTCAGAATTAGTCAACAGTTGTAAATCGTCTTTCAGCCATGTTATAACAGCACCTGTATAATTGATATTGCCTTCGAGTGCATAACTAATCTGCCCGTTAAAGCGCCAAGCAATGGATGTAACGAGCCCCATCTCACTAGAAAATATATGCTCACCAAGATTCATCATCACCGAAGAGCCTGTGCCATAGGTAGCCTTTACCATCCCCGGATTATTACAATTTTGAGCAAAAAGTGCTGCCTGAGAATCTCCAAGTACTGCATGGATAGGAATCGGTACAGCCAGCCAACCGTCAAACGTAGTTGTACCATACAAAGCATTTGAATCACAAACTTCAGGCAAAGTACAGCGCGGAATGCCAAAAATCCTACATAGATCAAGATCCCAAGTTAGGTCTTTAATATTAAAAAGCTGCGTTCGAGATGCATTGGAATAATCCGTTTTAAAGGCTGCTCCCCTCGTCAAGCAATAAATAAGCCAACTATCCATTGTTCCAAAACAGAGTTCATTTGTTTCTGCTTTTTGGCGAGCTCCCACAATATTTTCTAACAGCCAACTCATTTTTGCCGCAGAAAAATACGGCGATAACGGCAGCCCTGTGACCGCTTTTATTTTTTCACTATACCCTTCTGTAAGAATTCGTTGACATATTTTTTCTGCACGGGCACATTGCCAAACAATGGCATTATAAATCGGCTGACCATTGGATTTTTGCCAGGCCATTACGGTTTCTCTTTGATTGCTGATCCCAATCGCGGCAAGGCTTGTTTTGTCGATACCAGCTTTTTCTACAACAGCTTTCACAACTGCCAGTACATTTTGATAAATTTCGACTGGATCATGTTCAATCCAGCCTTTTTCATTGACAATCTGCTTATGCATCAAATCACATCGCGCCACCAAAGAACCTTTTTGATCAAACAATAGACCTTTTGTTCCCTGCGTACTTTGGTCTATTCCTAGTACAAATGTATCCGGCATTTTCAGATCAACTCCATTACCGTTTTTGCAATACCTTTTGCATTCAAACCATAGTGATCAAAAACCTCCTGCGATTTCCCCGTTACTACTGGTGCATCAGGCAATGCCATATTGATGACTTTGGTTGGGCAATGCGCCGCTGTAATCTGGCTTATCATCGACCCCAGACCGCCATATATCGTGTGCTCTTCAACCGTCACAATTGCTTTCGTTTCCTTGGCTGCTTTAATGACGGCGGCTTCATCGATCGGTTTCACACAGTACATATCCAGCACTCGCGCCATGATACCTTTACTCTTTAATAGCTCGGCTGCATCTTTCGCTGGCTTCACCATTTCTCCGCAAGCAATGATAGCAACATCCTGACCTTCAGTTACAACCATCGCTCGATCCATTTCAAATGAAATCGTCGCCTCATCATAAATCGGCTCAACTGCATTGCGCCCCACCCTGACATAGGCCGGTTTTTTATCCTGTAAAAGTGCTCGTATAAGCTTACCGGTCTGCAGATGATCACTAGGCAAATAGACTCTCATATTAGGAATGGACGCCATCGCGGCAATATCATTTGCTGAATGATGTGTCATCCCCAATGCCCCATAACTAACGCCCCCACTAATTCCAATCAAGGTAACGTTCGTATTCGAATAGGCCACATCGACCTTCGCTTGTTCCATACTTCGCGTTGTTAAAAAGCTTGCCGGTGAAACAGCAAAAGCTTTTTTACCGCAACTAGCAAGACCAGCACTAATTGAAACTAGATTTTGTTCTGCAATGCCCACTTCAACAAATTGTGCTGGTCTTTCTTTCGCAAAATCAACCAGTGATGCCGAACCACGAGAATCACTGCAAAGAACAATGATATCTTTATCTTGGGCTGAAGCTTCCAACAATACATTGCAAATTTCCTGTTTATTGGCAATTTTATTCATATTGAGCCCTCCTCTGGTTCAATTCATTGATTGCTTGTTCATATTCCGCATCCGTTGGAACCCGATGATGCCAGCCAGCCTGATTTTCCATAAAAGAAACACCGCAGCCTTTCGTGGTATTCGCAATGATTACAGTCGGTATACCTTTGATTGTTTTCGCTTCCGTAATGGCCTGATCCAAAGCATCTATATCATTCCCCAAAATTGAAATTACGTGCCAGCCAAATGCCGCCCAGCGTTCTTCTTGTTTATCCTGCATCATAATATTTTCGGTCGTACCAGAAATCTGTAAATGATTACGATCGACGAAAGCTGTTAAATTGTCCAGCTTATAATGGGCGCCCGCGGTAACTGCTTCCCATACCGACCCTTCTTCCATTTCCCCATCACCCATAACCGCATAAACACGATAGTCCCGCATATCCATTTTCCCCGCCAACGCCATCCCAACACCAACGGAAAGGCCATGACCTAGTGAGCCAGTGTTCATTTCTATCCCATTGATTTTGTTGTTTGGGTGACCAATATATTTTGAAGCATAGGCAGAATACGTTTTTAGATCTTCTTTTGGAAAAAATCCACAATCCGCTAAAACACAATAAAGTGATTCAACAGAATGTCCTTTGCTTAAAATAAATCGATCACGGTTCGGATTGTCTATATTTTCCGGTGTCGTATTCAGATGTTTATAATACAAGGCAACCAAAATGTCCGTTACGCTTAAATCGCCACCAATATGCCCCGTTTTGGCACGATGGATCAAGGTGATAATATCTTTTCGAATATCACATGCTTTTAACTGCAAATTCATTATTTATTCCCCCCTCAAATACGCTTTAACATCTTCCTCAATCGGATCATATAAATCGGCTTTTATTTTCATATATTTACAAGCTTCGTAAAGAATTGGCACAATGTTTTTATGAATTCCCACACAATGATGAATATACGGTCCACAAACAATTTTTTCTTCCAGACGCTTAATATTATCTACAACAATCCAAAGATATGTTCCCATCCCCCTTGGACCATCCACCCCCTCTGCATTTCCTAACAGCATTGAATATTCACCATTGTCACCATCAAATCGGCAAAGAGTCAATGGACCATGTTTTGCTTCTGCCGTAATGCTCCCAGGATAATCAAAAGCTAATGGATAGGTAAGCGTTGGTTTTTCTTTTGCGAGTGAAATCGGCCATGGACCACAATGCTGAAGCAGCTCTCCATTTGGCAGATCAGGGTGACGAATCGTCCAATCAGCAAAAAACGACCTCGTTTCGTCCATACCAGCAGCTTCTACCAAAAGAGCAGTGATCGCACCATGGATATCTGTTTCACAGGCAACGGGAATACCTTCATCGTTCAGCAGTGCATTCGCGGCACAAGGCATGATACCAAGCTCCGATTGCAATTCATTCCAACATTGCAATGCAACTGCATTGCAATCATATTTCTTGACAAGTTTTTTCATCGCTACTTTAAGAGCTGCCACATTTTCAAGTTCCTCATCTTGAATTTTGATTTCCATATGCGCTCGTAAATACGCGATCGTCTTAGCGACTTCACTGTCTTCTTTTTTTGCTGCTTTAACAGCCTTAGTGAGCTCCGGCATCGGAATCGGTGCCAGCTGAATATTAAATTTTTCGAGAAGTTCACCTTCATTGCACATTGTCGACCAAAAATCAAAGGGCCGTGTTGAGATCTGCAAAATACGAATATGCTGAAACGTTTTCACAACATTACAAACCGCCATAAAATCTTTAATTCCCCGTTCAAAAACAGGATCATGTAAGCGACAATTTGTCATATATGTAAAGGGAACGCGGAATCTTCTAAGAACTTTCCCGGTAGCGAACAAACCGCATTGTGTATCACGAAGACGTACACCATTTTCATCCGGTCTTTCATCAAGCGGCCCCCATAGCAAAACAGGAACATTCAGCTCTTTTGCCAGTCTTGCGCACTCATATTCTGTACCAAAATTACAATGCGGCAAAAAGAGTCCATCTATTTTTTCTTTTTTGAATTTTTCGACTATTTTAAGTAGACCCGCATCATCATATAATAAACCTTCATCATTAATATCGCTAATATCAACAAATTCAATTCCCAGTTCTTTTAGTCGCTCACTGATCAAACCTCGATATTTGATCGCATCCGGTGCACTAAAAATACTTCTTCTAGTCGGTGCAAAACCTAATTTAATCAAAGCCATTTTCAATTCCTCCAATAAAATTTTATTTGTATTCTCAGTACATGCCAGTTTCGTTAAGACAATTCAAAATATTTAGTTTTATTTCTCAGCGTTATTATAATACATTTATATAAATATTTCAATAATTATTTTTAACATAATATTAATTTATTATATATATTTAAACAAAATCGCTGTATATAAGTTTATAAATTTTATTTTGTCAGGTATTTATATATAAAAAGATGCATTATGTAAATATTATATATAAATATTTACATAATGCATCTAAAGAAATATATTTAACTAAAAAAATGCTGCCGAAAAATCCGGCAACATTTCTGAAATTTTAACAAATTCGTGGAATTTGTCCGCCAATCGGCATATCAACAATACGGATGCCTCCAATATTGGTTTGTAGACCGACCTGGCCTATCGATTCGTTGGTCACTTTTCCAATAACACAGGCATCTTTGCCATAAGGATGCTTATGCATCACGTCAAGTAAAGTTTCCGTGTATTTTGCATCAGCAAAAACCAGCATTTTACCTTCGTTTGCCAGATACAGTGGATCGAAGCCCAGTATTTCACAAACCCCCTGTACTTCCGCGCGCACAGGTATGGCATTTTCCTGCAGTAAAATTCCGGTTTTCGATTGCTCAGCAATTTCATTTAACGTAGCCGCTACGCCGCCACGTGTCGGGTCGCGTAAAGCGGCTATTTGCGGCACAACTTTGAGCATTTGTTGTACCAATCCACTCAATGGTGCACAATCGCTTTGCAGTGTCGCAGGCAAAACCAATTCATGACGACCTGCCATAATGGTCGTTGCATGATCACCAATATACCCACTGATAATAACGTCACAGCCTGACTTAACACACTTGGGTGAGATATGACTGCCAGGGATTATATCGCCAATCCCTGCTGTATTGATGAATATTCCATCTGCCGCACCTTTGTTGACTACTTTCGTATCCCCGGTAACAATGAGTACATTCGCTTCTTTCGCTGCCAGACGCATTGACTCCACAATTTTCCGGAGGTCATCCATTGGAAATCCCTCTTCGAGAATAAGTCCCACTGAAAGATACCGCGGCACCGCCCCAGTCATTGCCAAATCATTCACTGTACCGCAAACAGCCAATTTCCCAATATTACCACCCGCAAAAAACAAAGGTTTTACAACATATGAATCCGTTGTAAACGCCACATTCGTCCCTGCCATATTTACTGAAGCCCCATCATGCAACTCATTAAGAAGCGGATTGCCAAATGCCGGCAAGATTATCTGTTCCACTAGTTCTTGACTAAGTTTGCCGCCGCTTCCATGAGCCAAACAAATCTTTTCATGTTCCATATGTATATCTCCCGCTTCCATATTTATACCACGCCGCACAAGATCCTTCAACGGATACCATACAGGCTCCAATCGGATGTTCAGGAACGCAATCCTTACCAAACAATTGGCAAGCCGTTGGTTTAATGATACCGCGTAGAACCTCACCACAACGACAGGCCGTTTTCTTCGCAATGGTTTTCGTTACCATCGGCAAAACCACCTGTGCATCAAATGCAGAGTATTGATCTTTCATCTGCAGTCCTGAATCCGGTATCGTACCGATTCCTCGCCAGACGGCATCCGTTGGTTCATAAACTTCCGACAGAATTTGTCGGGCGGCCGGATTGCCGTCCGGTTTTACAATCCACTTATATTCATTTTCTACAGCCGGTCGATCATCATGAATCTGCTTGGCCAATCGATAAATCGTCCGCAAAATATCTAATGGTTCAAAACCAGCAACCACTGCTGGCATATGATATGTTTTCGGTAAAAAATCAAAGGGTCTTTCTCCTGTAATAGCACAAACATGCCCCGGTAATAAAAAGCCATCAATTTTAACTGCTGGATCTGCCAGTAAAACTTTGAGTGCTGGAGGAACTATTTTATGAGCGGACAATAAGAACAAATTCGTCAAATTTTGTTTTTTCGTTGCCAATACCGTAGCGGCTGCAGTAGGTGCCGTTGTTTCAAAGCCAACTGCCAAAAAGATAATTTTTTTGTGTGGATTTTGTGCTGCGATTGTAAGACTTTCCAAGGGGGAATAAACAACCCGAATATCTGCCCCAGTCGCTTTTACTTCACCTAAACTTGATGTTGATCCGGGAACACGCAGCATATCGCCAAATGTAGTCAAAATCACATCTTTGCGACTCGCATAAGCAATCGCTTTATCTATGTATTCGTCCGGTGTAACGCAGACCGGACAGCCAGGCCCACTCACCAAATCCACCTGCGGTGGCAGCAATTGTCGAATACCCGCTCGAAAAATTGCTACCGTATGTGTACCGCAGACCTCCATCAAACGCACTGGTTTCGTAATTAGGCGATCGATCTCACGAATAAGGGACTGCGCCATTTCTTTGGTTTCATTATTATTTTTAGGCAATCCCATTCATCTCCCTAAGCAGTTGGTTCGTCAGATTGGCTTCCTCTTCATCAATAGCCTGAATTGCAAACCCCGCATGGATCAGTACAAAGTCACCGATTCCCGCTTCTGGCAACAACATCAGGCTTACCTGGCGTTGAATGCTGTTTACTTCCACAACAGCCATTTGATCTTTTTTATCAATAATTTTTGCTGGTACTGCTAAACACATTTTAACGCCTCCTTTCTCGTGCAATCACGGCCTGCCCTAAAGACAATCCTCCATCATTGGGAGGAACCTGCCGATTAAGCAAAACCGTAAAATCCATCTCCAATAAACGAACTACTTGCTGCAATAGTGTCATATTTTGAAATACGCCCCCGCTTAAAGCAACGACCGACACACCCGTCATTTTATGCAAACGACGAACCATTACAACAATTGCATCAGCCATTGTTGTATGGAAAGCTGCTGCTAAATCTCCGATTGTATCCTGACTATTCGTTAACGCGGCGAAGGTCGATCTGAAATCAAGTTCATTTGTCGAAGTAATATCATAAGGTAAAACTTTCCCGACAACACCTTGTGCCGCCAATTCCAATTCTACAGCCGCCTGCCCCTCATAATTATTATAGAGACGCAAGTCCAGAAGTGCCGCAGCTGTATCAAATAGGCGACCAGCGCTTGATGATAAGGGCGCATTAATTCCTTTCGCTGTGGCTTGCAGCAGCATCTCCCAACCACTTGGTATATTTTTGATTCGATTGGTTTTATGTGACGAAAAGTTTACCCCATAGAGCTCCTGTAAAATCCATACAGCCTGACGCCAAGGCTGACGAACTGCTTTTTCTCCACCAGGCAGCGGCAAATAGGCACAATGTGCCAATCGCTCATAACTATGCAAATCAGCGAGCAAAAACTCGCCGCCCCATAACGTACCATCATCACCATACCCCGTACCATCAAAAGCAACTCCAATCACCGAATCATTGACATGATGTTCGGCAAGAACCGAGGCAATATGTGCATAGTGATGTTGAACACCAATTGATGGAATATGAAGTTGTTTGGCATATTTCGTCGATAAATATTCGGGATGCAGATCATACACGGCAATTTCAGGGTCAATGCCAAATAAACGTTGATAATGTTCGATTGATTTTTGATAAGATTGCAATGTCTGTTGATTTTCCAAATCACCAATATGTTCACTGACGAAAGCTTCATTTTCCTTCGTCAAACAAAAAGTATTTTTAGTCTCACCACCGCAAGCAAGCACAGACAGACCATTTTTATGCAAATGGATGGGTGCCGGCGCAAGCCCACGACTACGTCGCAATAAATAGGGCTGTTTGCGAAACACTCTTACAACCGAATCATCAACGCGACAATGGATTTCACGATTATGAACTAAAAAATAATCTGCAATACCTCTTAATTTAGGATATACCTCATCATCTTTATAAACAATCGGTTCGGCACTTTGATTGCCACTGGTCATAACAAAAATATCATCTCGATTTAAAAGTAAAAAATGCAATGGGGCATAGGGCAGCATCACCCCGAGATAAGGATTTCCTCCTGCAATATCCGTAGCCAAAGTCTCGACTGCTTTTTTTCTCAATAAAACAATCGGTCCAATCGGTCCAGTCAATAGCAGCGCTTCTTCTGGTGATAAAAAACAAATCTGGCGAGCCGTTTCTATACTACCGCACATGACAGCAAATGGTTTGTCTTCGCGAATCTTACGAGTTCGCAAAGACCTAACGGCGGATGAATTTTTTGCATCACAAACTAAATGATACCCGCCAATTCCCTTAACGGCTAAAATTGAACCCTGCTCAATAAAAGAATGTGCCCGCTGTACCGGATTCGTCACGACCATTTCATTTCCATTTTGATCTAAAAGTTCATATAACGGTCCACAATCTTGGCAGGCATTCGGCTGCGCATGAAATCGCCGATCATCTGGATTATCATATTCTGCTTGACAAGGCTTACACATCAAAAAGGGCTCCATCGTTGTCTGCGGACGATCATAGGGAACATCTTTAATAATTGAGTATCGCGGACCGCAATTCGTACAATTTGTGAATGCATAACCAAAACGACGATTTTTCGGATCACTCAAATCATTGCGGCAGTCTGAACACGTCGCAATATCTGGCGAAATAAAAGTCGCTCTGTCAGCAGATGATATGCTCTCTTTAATGACAAACTCCCGCTCCTCCTGCAATGCTATAAAATTGGTTACGATCGCTTCAATTTTAGCCATTGCTGGAGCTTTAACAGGCAAATCTTCCAGAAAACTTTCCAAAGCAATTTTCGTTCCCTGTGCTTCAATTAGAACGCCTCTTTCATCATTTAACACCCAACCATGCAAACCAAATTGCCGGGCTAAACGATAAACAAACGGACGAAAGCCGACCCCTTGAACAATACCCGTGACACGAATGCCTGCCCGTTTCATACAGGTAGACTTTCTACTTTCCGCAAATTAGGAATAATACCCCATTTTTTTAACTGACCCAAAACAATCTCAATGGTCTTATCTACAACCGCATCCATTTCCGGAGTCATTTCTATGCCAGGAGAAACAACAAAAGGCTGTACGCCCATAACAATAACTTCATCGATCGGTTCATCTACCACTTGCAATGCAGACAATACATCCTGAATTCCCAATTCATGCATGGATATTTTTTCTTGAAAATACGCTTGTACCTGATCACCGGAAAAAAAGAAAAAATCCCCCGGTTTCCCATTGCCATTGATTGCATCAATAACGAGCATTTTTTTCGATCCACTAACAAAACGCATCAGTTCCAAACCGAGTGTACCACCATCTAAAAGCTGTACCTGCTCCGGAAATTCATAACGTTTTTGCATTTTATCGATCGTCCATACCCCAAAGCCTTCGTCTTTCAATATAATATTACCAATTCCTAATAAGGTAATTTCACTCATGATTTTCCTCCGTACACAATGCTTTTTTCGTCGCTGTTTCACTGCGCAGCCAATCGTACCAGGCAAGAAGTCCTGTTTCCTGCTGACAAGAAACTTCTAGAATATTAATTTGCGGATGAATGCATGTAATATCATTTTGCGCCGCTGCCATATCAAAATTTGTATAAGGCAGAAGATCTACTTTATTTAATACGACAATAGCGGATTCTTTAAAAATCAACGGGTATTTCAATGGCTTATCATCACCTTCAGTAATACTCAAAACCACTGCTTTCGAATCTTCCCCAATATTAAATTCCGCCGGACAGACAAGATTTCCAACATTTTCAATAATTAATAGATCTAAGTTAACTAAATCTAATTTTTGCAAAACTTTTTGTACCATCAACGCATCCAAGTGGCAACCACCACTTGTATTAATTTGTATAACCGGTACACCATATTGTGCAATACGATCCGCATCTTTTGAAGTAAATAAATCGCCTTCAATAACCGCCATATGTATTTCATCTTTTAGCGCTGCCATGGTTTTTTCTAACAAAGATGTTTTGCCTGAACCTGGTGATCCCAATAAATTCAAGACAAAAATACCTTCTTTTTTAAACAGCACTTGGTTTTCCATAGCAATCTGATCATTTTTCCCTAAAATATCTTCCATAACCTGAATTTCCATCAGTCTACCTCCAAAAACTCTACTTGAAGTTCTCTGCCCGATACAATTTCCAGATTTGCCGAATCACAATGCGGACACAAAAATCGATATCGTTCAATCTTGGTCGTGACATCACAATCTTTGCAATGCCCCATCAGTGGTACTCTATGTAATGTAAGATTTGTACCTTCTGCCAACGTTTTTTTTGACAACGCTTCAAAGCAAAATTGCAAAGCATCCGTTTCGACTCCACTCATTTCCCCCAAAAGCAGTTGAATTTTAGTTACCTTCGTTGCCTGATTACGCGTTGCATAATCTAAAACAATATCTAAAATCCCTTCTGCTATTGCCATTTCATGCATATAAACCTCCACAGCCGGGCTTACGCCCGGCTGTTCTTTTTTTATATAACGGCATCTAATCCACGTTCAGAGAAGATCGCTGTCATCTCTGACAATCTTGTTTTTGCTGGATTATAATCAATCGTCGTTTCACCATCATGTGCATGGATATGTACATGATAAACGCCTGGCAGCCCCAATAAAGTACGTTCTACTTCAGCTACCGTATCTTCTTTATAGCCTTTTACAAAAAACTGAATTTTTGTATTGCTGCTTTGTGCCGAGCAGCCACATTCCTTACACATAAAATGCCCCCTACAACTACATTATTTTACAATTTCTATTTTTTATCAATAATTTCACCAATATCAACCGGTTCATGACTCAATGCCTTCACCCCGGAAAACATGCTCGAAACTTCACCTTCGCCTTCCATAAATTCGGATCTAATTACCATATATACATGACCAATAGCCGACAAAACAATCAACCACGCCACATAATGATGAATCAGATGCACGGTAAACTCCCCACCAACCATGGGACTAATCCAACCAAATAAATGAGCACCCATACCATTTGGATTTACCATCAAATACATAGCAAACCCCGTTAATATTTCAACCAGAATCATCAAATACAAAGCAACATAAGACATTCTCGCTAATGAATTACGCAAATATGACTTATGTGTTGGCTGAATCAACATATAATGAAGAGAAACATCCATCATACACAGCCAAAAACTCTTTTCCCATACGCGCGGAAATAAACGATCACCTTTATTTACGATAAAGCCATAAATTTTCAAAATAAAGGAAGCCGTCAACGTAAAGGCTGCTAAAAAATGTATATTACGAATCATATTCAATGACAAAACCATAGCACCAAAAGTTGGTTCTCCATTTACACCACCCGATATCGGTTTAGTAATATATAATCCAGTGAAGAAAAGAGTAATAATACAAAGTACCATAATCCAGTGAAAAATACGTAAAAATGGGCTAAATATATAATATACTTTTCGATAATTTTCACTCATGACAATTGCTCCCGGCTACAAGTCTGACTCGCAGCTTTTCCCTTCCTAATATTTGGTTGTAAAAAATTCTGCAACCCCTTCATTCGGTTTTTGTTCCAAAATACGGGTCGGTCGTCACTACCCGCAATTTTTTACCTGTAGCATTATATAAATGCGTTGCACAAGCCATACATGGATCAAAGGAACGAACTACTTTCAAAATTTCCAATGGTTTATCAGCAATTTTAACTTTTGTGTCCATCATAGCCATTTCATAAGCACCATGACCGGCTTTTCCATCACGTGGACATGCATTCCAAGTAGTTGGAACAACCGCTTGATAATTGCTTATTTTTCCATCTTTAATTACAACCCAATGACTCAAAGCACCACGTGGTGCTTCATATAGCCCCACACCTTTGCATTCTTTTGGCCAAGTTGAAGGATCCCATTTTGTCATGTTGGCAACAGCAGTATCACCAGATTTAATATTTTTAACCAATTTATCAAAGAAATATTTACCAATATACGCGTGAACCTGTGCTTCCAAACCACGCACCGCCGTCCGTCCAACCATCGTTGTCATCCATACTTCTGGTTTTAAATTCAAGACTTTGGATACAGCCTCTATTTGATCAACAATCATTTTTTCGACCCAAGTAGGTTCTGGCAATAACCCTTTTTTCATCTTTGTATAAACAATAATGTAACGAGCCAGTGGACCAACTTCTGCCATTTTCCCTCGCCATTTTGGTGTTTTAAGCCAAGAGTATTTACCTTCTTCATCCAATGTTTTCCAATTTGTCTTCGTACCTTCTTTTGGTCCGGTATAATTCGCCTTTGTTACACCATCCCATGGATGCAAATCTTTTCCTTCTGAATCTGGATATTTATACCAAGAGTGTTCAACACCTTCATTCAAAACATCCGGATCTGATAAATCTTCTGGTTTAAACTCATAGAAAGTCGCTATTTCTACGCCCTGGGCAAAGTTTTCAACGATACCATTGGAACGTAGCAACAAGTTTTTATGAAAGCTTCCATTGGTCGTTCCTGAAAAAGTGTCTTCAGGATAGTCGCCAAAGCCAATAACACGTTCTTTAGCTAAACCACCGCCATCAATATAACCTTTTTGCACATACAACTGTCCGATAGCTAAAATATCTGGTACGTAGAAATAATTCACTAAATCAATTGTCGTATTGATAGATCGATCCACGACTGCCAGACGTTCCGTATTGACTGGTGCATTCATATCATTCATCGAAATCGAACATGACATTCCACCGACTACATAATGTGGATGTGGATTTTTACCACCAAATACAACATGGGATGTCACAATGTCACGTTGTTTATCTAACATTTCCAGATAATGTGCCACTGCCATGAGATGTACTTCTGGCGGTAAAATGTCATAATCCGGATGATCCCACCACTGAGCAGCAAATATGCCCAATTGACCACTTTCAACAATTTTTTTTATTTTATCTTGCATTGCTTTGAAATATACCGTCGTCGATTTAGGAAATTCTTTCGGATAAGCATTCGTATCAAATTCAATTGGACCTGCAAAAGGTAATTTATATGTTTCTAAAATTGTATTTTGTAAAGCTGCCGTTGCTGCCGGATCTGCCTTTAATGCCGAAACTGGACTTACCCAATCCAAGGCATGTAAATGATAAAAATGAATTACATGATCTTGTACAGATTGTGAAGCAGCCATAATATTTCTTATATAATTGGCATTGCGCGGAATTTCGATTTGTAAAGCATCTTCTACAGCGCGTAGTGAAGATAACGCATGCGCCGTCGTACACACACCGCAAATTCTTTGGATAAATGCCCAAGCATCACGTGGGTCCCGATCATTCATGATGAGCTCTAATCCGCGCCAAGCTGTGCCGCTGGACAGTGCATCTTCCACTTTCCCTGTAGTTTCATCTAACTTTACTTCTACCCTCAAATGCCCTTCAATACGGGTTACCGGGTCGACTACGACTCGTTTCATCAATCCACCTTCTTATCTTCAGGTTTATTTTCATCCGCCTGATGTTTTTTCTTTTGTATAACAGATGCAACTGCATGAACACCTACACCAGCAACCGTCAAACCAGCCACTGCTGCGCCAACTTTATCTATATCACCAATTGGTGCATAGGAAGGAAGACGATTATAAAACGGTGCATCATCCCAAAAATTAGGATTACTACAGCCAATACAGCCATGACCTGACTGAATTGGATAGGATAAACCGTTCCACCATCTCATATTACCACATGAGTTATATGTTTCTGGTCCACGACAGCCTAATTTATATAAACACCAGCCTGCTTTCGAGCCAGCATCGTCAAATTTTTCCGCAAACATTCCTGCATCAAAAAACGGACGACGATAACACGTATCATGAATACGATTCGCAAAAAATTGTTTTGGTCGACCTTCACTATCGAGTGGTGGTAATTGACCAAATAATGCATAA
>Ga0302200_10000111_pt1 | contig 81358 bp, 62 predicted proteins | sample II_Bog_N3_1_FD_194585 | JGI IMG/M metagenome (GOLD analysis project Ga0302200, IMG submission 194585) | Peat permafrost microbial communities from Stordalen Mire near Abisko, Sweden - II_Bog_N3_1 | ecosystem: Environmental > Terrestrial > Soil > Wetlands > Peat | place: Sweden: Abisko...
AGCTTGTCACCTGTGGTCGGCGCAAAGGATTAAGAATCAGAGTCGTAGACGATCAACCCCACCTGTTTGCAACTACTTCATGAATAAGGGGGCAGTATGAAGCACGATCCAAGTATCCGGAAAGGTCAGCGTCCACGACATCTTCGTGACTACTAACCAAAAACCCATGTACTTCGCGCACGGCATCAAGCGCATTCCGATTCTGCCGGTAGGCATATTGTTCTGACGGCATGTCGGCCTCGAAGATCGGTCCGAGAACCAACATGGCCGCCGTCTGACACACCCTGTCCGCCAGTCGCGGAATGCCGAGCGGCCTTAGTTTGCCGTTCAGCTTCGGAATAAAGACCCTTCTTACCGCTTCCGGACGATACTTCTTGTCCCTTAGTTGTTTCGCCAGTTCCCCAAGCCAGAGTTCCCAGCCGTATGTCTCGACACCTTCGAACGTCACTCCGTCTATTCCCGGTGCGCCCTTGTTGGCGCGGCAACAGGCATAGGCATGCTCGAGCACGTCCATCCGGTAAATCTTGTCATACAGAGCGTGGAACCGGAACTCGGGTTCTTCCTTCGCTCTTGCATGTAACGCCGTCTGCAGTCTCTGGACGCTTATCGGAGTTGCCAGGTTTCCCAATCTCCTGCCCCTTTCCACTTTCGACGTTGGTTCTGAACTAAGGCCCCTTCCCTCCGCTGGCATTACCCAGCCTCCTCAGGACTGCGGCCTTTCCGCCACCCCATCGCGCCCGGCCTGGCCGTCACCGGCCGTCACCGGCTGCTGGTTGGTCGATCCCTTGACCACGCAATGGGGCTTCCCGTGTTGCATCGATCTTCCTCTTGCATGCATGCTGTCGCCATTACCCCGGTGGAATCGCAAAGTTCATCTTTCTTCTCTTCCTTTGCGATATCAGCCTTCCCCGATATCACGACAGGGCGACTTCCACATTAAGGCTTTCGAGGCCTGCTCAGCGTTCACTCACGTTACGGCCTGCATACTCACCGAGTCACTTTCATGACCATCTACACCGGAGGCTTCAGCCGTTTCGTTACCTCCACGACTGCTCCGATTGTTACCGGCTGGAACGAAAGTTGCCGGGCGGGATTTGCACCCGCTGAAAGACCGTGCCTTGGCACGGCGCACGCGATAAGGTCCTTTAGCCTTGCGTGCCAGACGCTTTTGCGAGGGACAGATGGTCCGATGAGGGCAACTCGTCGTAGGGCGCGAATTTGCCGCCGGGCTCGAATGCTTTGAGGTCGACGAACGCTTGTTCGATGGCGTAGCCGCGGCTGCTCATGACGAAGATGACGGAGTCGGTCTTGGCTTGGACGAGGCTTGAGATCTCCTGGCACTGCATCATGAAGCCGCCGTCGCCGGCGATGACCAGCGGCCGCTTGCCGCTGCCGAGCGCAATTCCCAGGGCCGAAGCGGTCTCGTGTCCTAACGAACCCCAGGCAGCCTGGGCGACGAACGCATTCGCCGCGGCAATCTTCACCATTGCCTACGGCATTGTCGGCAGCGTCGCCATGTTCAGCATTGTTTGGATGCGTTTCTTCAGGTGGCCAGGAGAGGCGACGATTAGAACTCTCGTGTCCAGCAACCTTCGGGCGACAAGAGTGGGTGGGCGCGGCTCGCCGAAGCGAATTCCCAGATTAGGTTAACGGAGACGACTCACATGACGCGCCAGAACCCTCATCAGCTCAACCGAAATGAGGACTCTTGCTGCCACGCTTCAAAGCGTGTGGTGGAATGCTATGAACCAACTGAGGATTTCTGGGCTGACCCTGCACGTTCAGCCCAATTGCCCACTTCGGAGATTTGTTGGAAGAATTGGTAGCAATTTGGTAGCAAATAGCGCCGATTAGGCCGGTTTTGCCGACTTTATCGGCTTCTAACCCCTTTGCCGTCAACAAAACAGCCCGCCGACACCACCTTCACACGGTGGAAGTCGCAGGTTCGAATCCTGCAGCGCCCACCATATAAATCTATAACTTACGGTCATTACAGTCGAAGAAATCAACCCAGATTTATTGCACCGTTGCAGTGTGCGTTTGTAGTGCCACAAGAAACTGACCTTGCGCTGCTCGTGCTTGGTCCGAGTCCTGCTGTGTGTACAGATCCAGTGTTGTCTGAATTCGGCTATGCCGCAGAATCCCCTGCACCGTCTTCGGCTCAACCTTCGCCTTGTTCACCATCCAATTGGAAAGAGAATGGCGGAGATTATGCAAGCCAAACCGGTGCCCTTCGGACACCTGGACTCCAACCCCAATGGCAGCCGTACGGAGGTGATCCGCTACAAACACAGAGGGCGAAATCGGAACCTTCCCGTTTGCCTTGAAAGAAGGAAACACGAAATCCGTGTCCCTTCCATAAGGCGTCCGTGAATGCCAAGCTTTCAAATGGCGCCCCAGACGAGGGTGCAACGGCACAAAGCCGTCTGAACGTGTCGTCTTGGTCGCCCCGTCTTTTCCTCTTAACCAGCGTTTGGATACCCGTTGATCACCACCCGGTCAAACAGTTGAATATAAAGAGAAGCAGGCTGCCAAACAGCTCGGTGAATGTCTCCACCGGTCGTCCTCCGGTGTTCTCGTCCTGCCAACTAGATCATCGGCCATACGGCCGGTGGTGGAAAGAATTTCAAATATATTTGGCCAGGGAAATCCGTCGGTACATTACCAGAGTGCGTCGTTCTGGCACAAAAGAACTGGCACAAAAGAGGGATAGGCGCTGTTTCAGCCGATAGAGTAGCATGACATCACCTTTCCTTTATCAGTCGTATCACGTCAACTTTCCACTACTTGATGGGCGGGTTGCGCGAATCCGAGAAAGAGTCAGCAAGCCATGAGCAAGATCGGACTTTTTTCCGAAGACCGTACGCTGTTCCCGCTTCTTTCTTCCGCACTCGGAAAAGAATTTCAGGTTCAGTTGGAGTCGAATGAGGAGGCGATGAACAACCTTCTCGCAGCCGGGGGCTGTGACGTCATGATTCTAGATCTGACCACTAGTCCCGATTCGTTGCAAGAGCAGCTTGAGTGTTTTAATCGCTTGATCGCTTCGCAGGTTCCGTCGGTAGTCATGGGGGATGATACCTTTCGGTCGACCGCGTTTGAACTCGTTCGGGCGGGAGCTTTTGGCTACTGCCGCAGGCCCCCCTCGATTCGAGATCTCAAGACCATGCTGAACCATGCCTATGAGAACTCCACCCTGAAGCAGCAGTTGCAAACTGTGCAGCAGCGCTTGGAGGAGCCTGTCAGTTGCGACCGGCTGATAGGCGCAAGTCAACAGATGCAGAGGGTTTATCAACTCGTGCGTCGCGTGACCAACCTCAATGCCTCGGTACTCGTGACCGGCGAAAGCGGAACCGGTAAGGAACTGATAGCTCGTGCCATTCACGATCTTGGATCACGCTCCAGTTGTCCGTTTGTGGCTGTTTCCTGCGGCGCTATCCCCGAAACGCTGATTGAGGCTGAGCTGTTCGGGCACGAAAAGGGCGCCTTTACCGGTACAGTAGGGGCGCGCGAAGGGTACTTCGAGCAGGCTGAAAACGGCACGTTATTCCTGGATGAGATAGGGGACCTGAGCCTTTTTACTCAGGTCAAGCTACTGCGCGTGCTGCAAGAGATGAAATTCAGTCGCCTGGGCAGTAACAAGCTCATCCCGTTGCGGGCACGCCTGGTTTTTGCCACTCACCGGGACTTGGGCAAAATGGTTGCCGAAGGGAAATTCCGGCAGGATCTTTTCTACCGCATCAACGTGATGCAGATTGTTGCGCCGCCGCTTCAGGAACATTCAGAGGACATACCCCGCATTGCTAAGCACTTCCTTGGGCACTATGCGGAGATGTTTGAGAAGCCAATGGTGGATATTGCGCCGGATGCATTGGAACTGCTCCAGAGCTACTCGTGGCCCGGCAATGTGCGCGAGCTGGAAAATGTAATGCAGAGGGCCATTGTCCTTGCCTCGGGTCAGACCGTTCGAGCGGAAGATTTGACTCTGAACTCCGAAAGGACCGAAGTTGCCACTATTGGTGAAATTGTGGACATCGGCGACTATCAGGTTACAGGCTCTTTTGAGCGGCAGCTCCACGAGTACAAGATCAAACTGGCCGTGGCCGCAGTTCGTGAGAACAATGGGAACAAAACGCTGGCTGCACGCAGCCTGTGCATCTCTCGCGCATATTTGCATCGTTTGATTAGGCTCGCTGAAGCAGACCCAATTTGTGATTTGGACATCCCGAGCGCGGCAAATGCCTGAGCGCGGCATAGTTGACTGTCCATTCGGGCATTCCATGCGGCGCGGCGGAAGCCGTGCCCCTTCAAAACAGGCGAACTAATGATTGCCTTTGACTTGTTCAGAGTTTTCTAAGTGTGCTGATTGTAATTTGGCGGCCCGGCAATGACTAAACCGCTCGTCCCCTTGCCGTGGATATACCAGCAGCACCAGGCTGTTTCATGGATTTGCTTGTCGGGCCGCTCAATCAAATCCTTGTAAACAATCTTTCCGAATAGATATACCTTATCTTCCCAATCCTCGATGCGCCTTAGTGCTTCGTCTGACTGGCAAAGCCCCTTTAAATCCTCCCGGCAGAATGGCTTGATTGCTGTCGACTCCCCCGGAAGAAGAATGATTGGGGCAAGCGGGAAGTCTGTTTTCTCATTCTGATACTCAGGGATACGGGACAGGCGCGATTCATCGATTGCAATCATGATCTGCTCCGCAGTAGAGACAACCTGGGCGGGTGTCCGGCCGCGGTTTGTGGCGATTACCGTAAATGAATTCGCAATGCTTGGGGATGGCTCGACGGAGATCAGGAGCCAGGGCCTTTCTGCGTCGCGGAGGGCTTGAGCGCTCAACAAAGAAGTTTCGGCGTGACGGGCGGCAGCTTCAGCGGCAACTTCGGCGGCGCGCGTCTGTCGTTCGATCTTTTTCAGCGTAGAAAGGGCGAGTATGATTCCGATGAACCCCGCAATGGCCAGCACCAGATTTGCCGCCCATGCGATTCGATCGTGCAGCTTCCACGGCACAGGCGCTGGAGCCGGGATACTGACCATGATGCGAGGCTGCTGGTCTTCGCACGGGCCGCCATTGCAGTCGGTCTTGGCGGATGGGCCGCCTTTGGCTGGTGAAGTGGCGCTGGAAGGAGTGGCGCTGGAAGGAGTGGAGCTGGAAGGAGTCGGCCGATGAACGTCTGAAGGGTTGGTCGCTTGACCGGAGAGTGTCAAAGGCGCCTGTATGATGGCCAACAGCATAGTTACCGTTGCCAATGCCTTTAACATCATGGCGCAAATATATCACATCAAAATGCCGCGCGACGACTTATTGTCAGTTATGCCATTGCTTGATTTTCCAATCTGAAGCAGTATTTCCTGTTAAGAAAGTTTGGGCTTACTGAATCCTCCGGTGGGAAGCGTTTTCAGAGACCGAAGACTCTACAGCCACAGCGCGAGACAGGTACGGGCACTGGCTCTGACCTGCCTTGCACTGTGCTTTTAGGTTGCTCAAATCACCGAGTGATGGCGAAGCGAAAGCGTTTCGGAATTCGCAGTCAAGTTGCTGTCGACGGCCGCGGCGGCCTTGCGGCCTTCCGCGATGGCCAACATGACCAGCGACTGCTCGTGTCGCATATCGCCCGCGGCAAAAATGCACTCGACCGAGGACATGTACCCGTGCCTGGTGGCCACGTTGCCGCGGTTGTTCAGGGCCTGCCCCATCTGCTCGATCGTGCCCGAGCGCACAGGGCCGAGCACCAAAACGCCGGCAATCTTCAGGTTATAAAAGACTTGCAGAATGCGGCCCAAGAGCTGACCTGTAACCGGAGGTTTAACTCTGCGATTTGAATAGGCTTAGAATGTTCTCGACTCATCGATCCTAACAATCGCGGCACCAACACCTCCAGATCGGCGGATCGAGAAGATAACGGTTCTTCTGCGCCGGATCACGCCAGATGGCACCTCGTTCGCCATAATCAGCCGCGCAACGCTGTTTGCGCCGTAAGGCATCCCCCGCAGGGTGTGTACGCCCCGATTCACTCCTGCCCCGGCCCGTATACATCTGTGTACACCGCCTCGGACCGTGCGACGCTAACCGTTTGAATTTATGCGTTTTTTCCCATCATCGATTTGGCCGGGCAATTGCTAACAAGAAGGCTGTTCCTGAACGCAAAGGGAAAGGAGTTGAGGTATGCACTCATTTGCCTGGTGGCCAATTCTCGCTGTACTAGCTGTGGCTACCTTCACGGATCTGCGGAGTCGCAGCATCCCGAATTGGCTGGTGCTGCCTTTCTTGCTTGCGGGCATTGCAGTCTCGGGCTGGCTTCACGGCTGGCATGGAATCGGCCAAAGCTTTGCTGGTCTTGGACTTGGCATTCTGATTTACGGATTTTTCTTCTGCCTGGGAGGCATGGGAGCGGGCGACGTAAAGCTTTGCGCCGCGATCGGAGCCTGGATTGGACCAGGGCAGTTGTTCATCGCACTTGTTTTGACAGGCATCGTCGGGGGAATCATGGTCCTATGCTGGGCAATCTTCGGTGGTTTTTTCAAAGAACTCTTCACGGGCACGAGCGATCTTGTCTTCGGTTGGAAAGAGCGCAGATCGGATGGTACCTCAGAATTGGTACTTTCCAATCCTTTGAAGCGCAAGATGCCCTACGCCCCGGCCATCGCCATAGGAACATTGATTTCATTTTTGGGCCGATAAGGGATAGGAGCATCGTGTTCAACGCGCAGACGACCCATCTGTCAGGTTGACCGACAATGAACGTTGCATGCTCCAGGGAGTATCAATCCAGTGAACTCGAACTCTTTCTCAAAACTCGACCCCCAATACCCCGACGCACTTGGCGAAGAGGTTCTGACGATTGCGCTGATCGGCCCGGACGAGTCGCGCCGCAATGCGGCATTCATTACCCTCTCCGGATGCCGGGGTTGCGTCATCCACGAGTCTTCTTCCTATCCTCCCAGCCTTGACGATCTGCCCAGATTGCTCGATCAGAATCACGACGTCATCGTCATCGACCTGGACAGTGACCAGGAATACGCTCTCGAACTTATCGAGAGTATTTGCGCCAGTGGCTCGACAACCCTAATGGTCTATTCGGCGAAAGCTGATTCGGAACTTTTGGTCCGCTGCATGCGTGCGGGGGCGCGTGAGTTTCTTACTCTCCCCTTTTCCCCCAGCACCATGGCGGAGGCACTGGTTCGAGCAGCAGCCCGGCGCCCTGCTGCTCGGCCTCCCAAGAAGTCGAATGGCAAGTTGTTGGTGTTTATGGGCGCCAAGGGTGGCGCCGGAGTCACTACTCTTTCTTGCAACTACGCGGTGGCTTTGGCAAAGGAGTCAACCCAGAGCACTCTGTTCATCGATCTTGACCTCCCTCTGGGAGACGCCGCACTCAATCTGGGAATCACCGCTGAATATTCCACCGTCAACGCTCTGCAGGATTTCAGCCGGCTGGATTCGAGTTTCCTCTCCAAGCTCATCGTCAAACATAGCTCGGGAGTCTACGTTCTGGCAGCTCCGGGCAAGTTTCCCTTGGTCAGCTCCCTCGATGAAGCCATCGACAAGTTGATCACCGTAGCCCGGCAGGACTTTGATAATGTTGTCGTCGATATTGGATCGAGACTCGACTTAACCAGCACGTCTCTCTTCAAAGAGGCCTTCACCATCTATCTGGTCACCCAGGCCAGCATCCCTGAGTTGCGCAACTCAAATCGTCTCATATCGCACTTCTTCCCGGCCGGCGGTCCAAAACTTGAAATCGTGATTAACCGCTATGAAGCTCGCTCCCTGGGTATCACTGACGAACAGATCACGAAGGCTCTCACCAGGCCAGCGCAGTGGAAGATCCCCAATGACTACGGCGCAGTGCGGCGAATGCAGACAACCGCCACCCCGCTCGCGCTGGAAGATTCACCCATTTCACGGCAGATTCGGCAGATGGCCAGATCCGTTAATCCAATGCCTGCTGTTCCCGTAAGGAAGAAGGGCTTCACCTTATTCGGATGACACACCTTTGGATAGTGACTGTGTCTGGATGGAAGGAAAAGCATGGAACTGCCTAGCCTGGAAAAATACAAATCGGAGATACACCAAACCCTGATCTCGAAGCTGGATCTGGAGAAGTTGTCGCGCATCAATTCCAGCCAGGCACGGCAGGCAGTTGCCGGCATCATCAAGGAGATTATTAGCGATCAGCGGGTGCCGCTGAATTTCGAGGAGCAGGAAAAGATCCAGGCAGACCTTCTCGACGAAGTCTTTGGTCTTGGCCCGCTTGAGCCCCTGCTCAGAGATTCAAAGATTTCAGACATCCTGGTGAATGACAAGGATCATGTATTCGTTGAGAAGGGCGGGATGCTTCAACGAGTCGATACGGCGTTTAGAGATGATCGACACCTGATGCAGATCATCGACCGCATCGTGTCCCGCGTGGGCCGCAGAGTGGATGAGTCCTCACCGATGGTCGATGCTCGCCTGCCCGATGGTTCTCGCGTCAATGCCATCATTCCGCCTCTCGCGCTCGACGGACCTTCCTTGTCAATCCGCCGCTTCGGGACAGGCCCACTGGCCGCAAATCAGTTAGTTAATTTGAAGAGCATATCTCCGGAGATGATGGAGGTTCTCTCCAGCGCAGTCCGCGCACGTATCAGCATCCTGATTTCCGGCGGCACCGGCTCCGGCAAGACCACGTTCCTGAACATCCTGTCACAGTATATTCCGCGCAGCGAACGTCTCGTCACCATCGAAGACGCTGCCGAACTCAGGCTCGCTCAGGAAAACATTGTCCGGCTCGAAACCCGCCCACCCAACATCGAAGGGCTGGGGGCCATCCGCCAGCGTCAGTTGCTGATCAACTGCCTCCGCATGCGCCCCGACCGCATTATCATCGGCGAGGTACGTGGAGAAGAAGCTTTCGACATGCTTCAGGCCATGAATACTGGCCATGAAGGTTCAATGACCACAATTCACGCCAACACACCCCGCGATGCTATTTCTAGGCTCGAATCCATGGTCGCGATGGGCAACATGAATATGCCTGAAAAGTCGGTTCGCCAGCAGATAGCTTCGGCCATTACTATCGTCGTCCAAGCCAGCCGAATGAGCGATGGGACCCGCAAAATCACGAGTATCTCCGAGATCACCGGCATGGAAGAGAACGTCATCAGCATGCAGGAAATTTTTAGTTTCAACAGGAAAGGAATCGGACCAGATGGCAAGGTTATTGGTACATTCCAGCCTAGCCACATTCGTCCCAGGTTCCTCGATCGGCTTCGCATCGCGGGCGTCGTCCTACCGCCAAGCCTTTTCGAGCGCGAAATGCAGGTCAACTGAGTAGGCGGAGGGTCAACGGATATGGGATTGATCATCGGGGTTGTATTCTTAGGCGTGTTCGCGGTCATGGCGCTGCTGATGATCGCCAGCGGGACCGAAGCCTCTCAGCAGGCCAAACAGGTCAACGCCACGCTCGACTCAGTTCTCGCTACCGACATTGCGGAGAAGCACGATAGCCTGATTGATATTCGCAAGATTGAATTGCTCAGCGGCATCCCCTGGCTCAATCGCAGGCTCCTGAAGTTCGAAGTGGCGCCGCGCCTCCACAATCTGCTCCACCAGGCTGGTCTAAGTTGGACGGCGGGAGGCCTACTTTCCGGTTGCGGGGTATGCTTTGCCATCCCGGCACTCCTTGTAAACATACGCTTCCATTCAGTTCCCTTGTCTCTGTTGGTAGGATTGCTTCTGTTCCCCGCTCCTTTCATTTGGGTGATTGTCAAGCGGAACAAGCGTTTTGACCTCTTTCAACAAGGGTTACCTGAAGCACTTGATTTGATGGTTGGCGGGCTACGCGCCGGGCATAGTCTCATTGCCGCAATGGGCCTGGTGGCTCGTGAGTGCCCCGACCCGGTCGGCAGCGAATTCAAGACGTGTTTCGAGGAGCAAAACTATGGCCTTGAACTGAAAACAGCGTTGCATAACATGATCATTCGCATTCCGTTGCAGGAACTCCGAATTGTCTCAACGGCGATCATGATCCAAAAGGAGAGCGGGGGGAACCTTGCTGAAGTCCTCGATAAGACGGCTCATGTGATTCGGGAGCGATTCCGCCTGAAGCGACAGGTCGGCGTCCATACAGCTCAGGGACGTCTTACTGGTTGGATACTCACCCTTCTTCCTGTAGGGCTGGGAGTTGTTTTATACATCTCCAACCCAAAGACGATGAGCGTCTTGTGGACAAACCCACTGGGCATCAAACTCCTCTGCGCGAGTATCGTAATGCTGGCGATTGGCGGATTGATTATGCGCAGTATTGTGAACGTGGACGTGTGAAGGGAGCATATGTTACTTACAATCCTTGTATTTTGCGCCGTCTATCTGCTCATCGCGAGCGGCGGGCTGCTCCTGTTCTATCGCGAAGACATGTTTCAAAGAGTCTCCGAGGTGATTAACCCCACTCACAAGCCGAAGACACTTCTGAGCACCATCCAGCAGACAGGTCTTTCGATCGGTGGTGTCGTGGAGTACTTCGATCACGTCATACCGAAAAGCCAAACCGAAGTTTCGGTTACCTTGCAGCATCTCATCAGGGCTGGATATCGCAAAGAGTCGGCGGTCAAGATATTCAATGGCTCAAAGGTATTGATTCCCCTCCTGCTCTGTGCGTTAGCACTGGTCACCGGACTCGGAGCTATGAGCCCGTTTTTCGTTTATGCCGGCGCTTTGGGCCTCGGATTCCTGTTGCCGGATTTCTGGCTGGGAAAGCAGATTTCCAAACGTCAAAAACGTATTCAGCGTGGCCTTCCGGACGTGCTGGATCTCCTGGTTATCTGCATCGAGGCAGGACTGAGTCTGGACCAGGCAACAGCGCGCAGCGCGGAGGAGTTGATCAAAGCTCAGCCCGAACTTTGCGACGAATTGCGCATTGTCGTACTCGAGCAGCGCGCGGGGCGTCCGCGTGCTGACTCCTGGAAGCACTTGGCGGAGCGTACCGGTGTGGACAGTGTGCGCAATCTCGTCTCGATGCTGGTTCAGTCTGAGCAGTTTGGAACCAGCATCGCCCGGACATTGCGCCTTCATTCGGACACACTGCGAACCCAGCGTGTTCAGGCAGTGGAGGAGATGGCGGCCAAGACGACGGTCAAGATAGTCTTCCCCCTTATTTTCTTCATCTTCCCCTCGCTTTTTCTGGTCGTTTTGGGCCCCGCAATCCTTGCCATGCTCGATACGCTCAAGGGGGCCAATCATTGAGGAAGGAGGAAGCTAAATGGACAGTGTCATGATCATTCGAATTGTTGCCGGCGTTCTGTTTGTTGCCGTGATGGTTATTCTCGTTCAGCGTCGCCGTGCGCGTGTCAAGTAGTTCAAAAACACGTGTGTTTTAGCCGGGCAGTGAAACTTTCATCAGCTTCACTGCCCAGCAGATCGAGGGTCTCGCCGTGCGGGTGTCGCATGAACCTGTTCACGCCGAGGGACGAATTCAATCTGCTTTTCTGAGAAAGGGGGTCGTTATGGACAGTGTCATGATCATTCGAATTGTTGCCGGCGTACTGTTTGTTGCCGTGATGGTTATTCTCGTTCAGCGCCGCCGCGCGCGGGTCAAGTAGTTCAAATGCACGTGTGTTTTAGCCAGACAGCGAAACTTTCATCAGCTTCGTTGCCCTGCGGATCGAGGGCCTCGCCGTACGGGTGTCGCAGGAACCTGTTCACGCTGAGGGACGAATTCAATCTGCTTTTCTGAGAAAGGGGAGTCGTTATGGACAGTGTCATGATCATTCGAATCGTTGCCGGCGTACTGTTTGTTGCCGTGATGGTTATTCTCATTCAGCGCCGCCGCGCGCGGGTCAAGTAGCTGGGAATTCACTTGCGTTGCAGTCATACCGTGAAGGCGCACAAACTACGCTGGCCTGCGGGCCGGAGACTTCGCCGCTTAAGCGCCGAGTGTGTCCGAGCCCGTTCAGGCTGACCAACGAATCGATTTAGCTTTTGTGAGAAAGAGGGCTCTCGATGGACAGTGTCATGATCACCAGAATTGTTGCCGGAGTTCTGTTTGTTGCCGTGCTGGTTCTTCTCGTTCAGCGCCGCCGCACGCGGAGTAAATAGCAAGGGGTTTACACCAGGCCCGGTAGTGTCGTTAAGTTGCGCGGGTTCAGTTGGCGGGCATGGAAGTTCGATGGACCGGGACATTCCCCGCTCTGGCGGTGACTGTCTCTTTATCCTGCTTTGACAGCAGGCAGTGTGTGTATGCTCCTTCTCGGATATCTTGCGGATGGATTATCGTGCTCCCGCCGGTTGGCTCGAAGTACGTTCTTGACATTGTGATCTGCGAGAGAAGACTTGCATGAACGTACTGGACTGAAGAGGATGAATAGGCAACGGGAAATCCAAGAGAGATCCCGGTTGCCGGGTGGTAGTCGAGGGAGAGGCCGCATGGAAATACCGAATTATTGCGCATACAACCATACTCGCGAATGCTTTCTCGCCATGAAGGTTGTGGATGCAGATATCCAGTACGCGAACCTCAAGGATCTGATCGCTACCCTCACACTCAAATCCTGCGAGGGCCTCTGGATGGTCCCGTTTACGGGACTCCCTGCGAAGGGTTTGGCAATGCCGGTCGATCTGGTTTATCTGGACGACACATACAGAGTTATTGATGTAGTCGAGTCGCTCCTCACATCCCACGATGCCCCTTTGAATCCAAAGGCAGCGAGCGTTCTGGTACTGCCGCCCCACACCGTCTATTCTTCCCAGACGCAGTGGGGCGACCTGCTGGCGATTTGCATAGCCGGGGAGATGGAGCGGTGCCTGGAGAGACTATCCAAATCGGACGGCCATCCTGGAGCCATGTACAGCGCCGCTCTCTTGAGGGGAACGCCCCTCTGGAGCGGAGGCCCCGGCCTTCTGGAACTGGAGAACCGGTCCAAGGTTGAGCATTCCAAGTCTTCGCAGGCGCATGAATTTGACCTTATCGAGCCCGGGAGGGGCAGATCGCCACTTCCGAAGAACTGGTTAAAGAGATGGTGGTCCCCTGATCCCAGAAAGGCCCCAAGGGAGGCGGTAAGCGGCCTTGCCGCTTACTTCTGGACCGGCGCCCATCCAGTGGCACATCGTATTCGGGATATCAGTGGGTCGGGTTTGTACCTGGTGACAGAGGAAAGGTGGTACCCTGGCACCCTTGTACTCATGTCACTACAGAGGACCGACTGCGGTGTAGAGACCAAGGAGCGATCTATCTACGTTCACTCAAGGGCCGTCCGATGGGGCAACGATGGTGTGGGCCTCCAGTTTGTTCTTCCAGCTGCCTCGGATCCACGCATAGAAAAGAACCTCCTGATCGACGCGGCGGACAGGAAGGAACTCAACAGTTTCCTGGATAAGCTCAAAGGCAAAAGCTAGGCACGGATGAATAGTTGCTGAACGCGCCCATGATTGGGCGGGAGTTACACAGTCAACAGGCCGAGAGGAAACGCGATGAAGATACCAAGCGACCTGAGCGAACGAGCCCTGGTACTCATCCACGGTTTGCATCGGATTGCCGCGCCGAAGAACACGCGTACCGGATGCCAGGCCTTCCATAAGCGTGTTCTCGCCCGCCTGCGCCGCGACGACGGAGCCGCGCTTGTTGAACTCGCGTTTGTGTTGCCCTTGTTTCTGCTGATGATGCTGGGCATATTCAAGTTCGGGATTGCCATCAGCAACCAACTGACGCTGACACAAGCCGTGGGCAGCAGCGCACAGTTCTTGGCGCAAAGCCGAACCACCACCACCGATCCCTGCGGTGACACTTTCACGCAGCTAACAAATTCGGCGTCGAGCCTCAATTCGCAGAGCATCGGCTTTACTGTCACCATGAATGGCGTTACCCCTTCAATGACAGGGGACTCATGCTCTGGCCAGCAGACCAACCTGGTGCAAGCCACCCCCGTAACAGTAACGGCCACCTATCCTTGCGATCTCAGCGTCTACGGAGTTAATTTTGCACCATCCTGTACACTCTCCGCAACAGTAACTGAGTTTGAGTATTAACCCCAGAACCATCGAGGTGATTCCAGTGAGAAAGATCGGTATGTCTTTTGTCCGGGGCTTTCTATTTGATGAGCGCGGACAGTTACTGCTTTGGGCGCCATTGGTAATGATCGCTGTAATCGCAATTGCCGGGTTGACGATCGACGGCGGACAATTCTATGTTGCTCGCAGTCAACTCCAGAATTCGACCAACGCGGCGGCTTTGGCAGCCGCGGGCGGGGTGTACAACACCGGCACAACCAACAGCGCATCAGCCGTGGGACCCATCTACAGCAGTTCACCGGGGAATGCGAACTTCAACTCCAAACTGGGAAAAGTCGTCACGACAGTGACGCCAAAGTGCCTTAACATGCTGATGCCGGCTGGATTAAGCTGCGCCACGACCGGTGCCGTCAGTAACGCCGTGGTGGTCACCCAGACTGCGAGCGTGTCGACGCATTTCATGGCGCTATTTGGCGTCTCAAGCCTTTCAGTATCCACAACAGCCACCGCATCCATGCAGGGCATTTCGCAGCCTTGGAACGTGGCGATTGTGGTGGACTCGACGGGATCGATGAATGTGTCGGACAGCAACTGCAACGGCGGAGTCACGGAATTCCAGTGCGCATTGGAAGGTGTGCAAGCTCTGCTGGCGGCCACTAATCCTGTTTGTCCTTCGGGTTCCAGCACATGCCCCACCGGCGCCAGTTTCCGTGTAGCGTTGTTCACCTTCCCAAATGTATCAACGAACACGGTTCATATGGACATCGATTGCAGCGGCAACCCCACGGCGCTGCCGTACACCTTGCCCGCGCCGACGGCAACGTCCTACGCGCCGCTCACATATACGACGGGCGGTGCTAGTCCCAAGACGTGGACTGCGACATACGAAGTCACGTACCCCGTCAGTGGCACAGGTGTCACCAACGCCGCCACCGATGCGGACGCAAATGGCTTCGTGAGCGATTATTACGCCCCTTCCTCCACCTCTACTGGGGGATTGAACACGAGTTCCTCTATTGTTGGGGCGGTAGGGTACGGAGGCCCCAGCGGTAAAGCCGGTTGTCTGACATACACGCAGGGCATCGTGAACAGCAGTATTGGCAATACGTACATTGCGAGCTCAATCTATGCTGCGCAGTCGGCGCTGCACGCCGAGCAAATAGCCAATCCAGGGTCAAAGAACGCGCTCATTTTCCTCAGTGACGGCCAAGCCAACCTTTTCACGAATCAGTTCCCGAGCAACACTACGTCCAACGCCAGCGTAGGGTGCAACTCAGGGACTTACTCAGGCTCTGAATATAGTCTGAGGACATGCGGAACCAGTACCGCCTCGCAAACCGGAGCGGTCTATCTCACTCCCGCGACGGTCTCGTCAGCTCAGGCGGCGCTCGCATATGACACCCTCAGCTCCGCATCAAGTGCAACCGGACAAATACGAAGTGGAACGTCATTGGGGATATATCCGGATTGGTATGATCAGTGCCAGCAAGGGATCATGGCTGCCAAAGCCGCGACAAATGCAGGAACCAATGTGTACGCGGTGGCCTACGGTTCTGAAAGTTCCGGATGCGCCAGTGGATGGAATTACACTGATTCCTCGGTTGTCGCCACCGGCACTTACAACGTTCCTGTTACGCTCGCAGGGCTGATTCCATGCGTCTCGATGGAAGATATTGCCACTTCGATTGACCCTTCTACATCGACTTTCTATTCTGACTGGCAGCAGAGCGGAAGCGGCATTGACCAATCCTGCGTGGACAACTCGCATACGGCGGTGAGCCTGAGCGCCATATTTCAGTCAATCGCTGCAAACTTTCAGAATCCGCGCTTACTCCCTAACAACGCCTCATAGGCGCATTCAGTGAACAAACCCCCGCCTCCCGGCAGGTCCGCAAATAGGACCTGCCGGGAGGCGGGGGTTTGTTCACTGTATTTCCGGAATAATCAGCAGCACTTCCACGGTTGCAATCTGCCCATTCTGCATAGCTGGCCTGAATTGCCACTGCTGAAGCGCGTCCAGCACAAACTGGCCGTTCGCGAATTCCCGCGGAAAAGCGATGGTCAATCCCTCGAATCGTCCCTGTTGATTCACAAACCCATGAATCATGAGGGCATCGGCATTGATTTCACCGGGAAGGATGTCGGGCCGCACGATGTTGTAGGGCCAGGGTGGCTGGATGCGAGTGGTGTTTCCTGCCGACGCCTCATCGGCAGAGCGCGGAAGCGAATACTGAAGAATCCAGCTCTTCGCCAGGCCCACGTGCAGATAAACGGTGTACGTCAACCTTCCCAACGTTAGCTCAGCAGTCTCAGGAAATTTCTCTGCAAGCGAGGACCCCACCACCACCACTCCGAATTGGCCGTCCTTCGGCAACGTTATGCGTTCCACTGAAGGCTTGTTGCCCGAACCAGAGCCGGATGCAGCCCCCTGGTCGGACCCGTTTCTTGCCCCGCTCTGCCTGGCGCCGCCGCCTGAGCCGACTAGTTTATCTCCGGAGTTGCCTGTACTTTGTCCTGCACCCACTCCACCGGCTCTGCTGGCCGAATTGCCGCTTCCATCCACGGAGTGTTCGGCGGGGCTTCCAGGCGCCAATGCCCCCGTGGAATTATCAGGCCCACTCTCAGTAACGGGCGGGAGGGTGACAGTTCCGTTCGGCATACGAAGGTCAGAGAGTGACAGCACTGCAGCGGGAGATGTCTTTGCGGATGTCACTGAGGTCGTAACCGGCACGAGTTGAGTTGGTACATGCCCGTGAACAACCAACGGCGAAGTCGTACTGGGGAGAATCACTGCTTCCCGCGCAACCATGTTGGTGGGTGCTACGGCGATGTCGGCAAGATTCACTGCTTTATTGGGCAAATCCAGCGAAGGGCTTGCATCGGCGGTAGCGGGCTTTTGAGGCGGGGGCGGCAAGATCGTCTTGGCCGCAGTCTCTTCCGGCGTCCAAATCACTACATTCGGAACTCGGATTTCCTGAGAAAGTGTCAGATGAGATGAGACATTAAACTGCACCAGAGTCTGGGTCCCCGGCGCCAGCTGCGCAACTCGTCGCAATGCTACCGGTTGCTTAGCAGGACTTCCGCCCGCAGGAGGCGATTGTTCCGCGACTTGCGGGCCGGGATATACTACGCCGCTCCCGATAATCCGCCGCATCTGCGTCTCATTGGTATGTAGATCCAGTTGCCGCATGGAATATCGTTCGGCGAGTACTCGGTCTCTAATCTTCGGGCTGAACATGATCCCATAAGACAACATCCCAAGCGCAACTCCATGCACCAGAATCGAGGTCACGAAAGAGGTCGGCCGTTGGCCTAATTCCTGACGTTCCGAAAACAGTGTGATCGTAAAAGAAGGCCCCATGACTTGATGAATGTCCTCTAGCGCGCCACTTGATCCTTCATTACTTAAGCGGTCAAATCGCACGCACTCTCGCTACTTGGTGTAATTCTGAAAGAAGCGATGCCACCCTACAGATATGAATTGTAATCTGTTTCAGAGTAGATCATGGGAGACTTACCCATCTAAATCACCGTCCATACGGACCACGTTTCTTCTCGCAATCCTCGATGAAGCCTCAAGTCTGCTATCGGTTTCATGTCAACTCGACTGCAAGCCTCCAGTTTTTTCGTTGCGTCTTAAGATTATGTATACGATGGTGGTCTGTCTGGCTCACCTCGTATACAGTGGTTTACACAGCGACTCGCCGCTCCGTTAGCTTGGTCTGCCGTAAGTTATTCATTGAAATAGATAAAGACTCTACGTGAAGGATGGCACGCCACTTGCTAGATTAGGATTGCCACCGCTGGAAGCTGGGAATAACCTTGGTGTGACGCGGTTGGACCCGTGTTTGAACTTGTTTGGCTCTGTCAGCTCACTTCAGGCTCGAAGTGAAATCGAAACTTGTTTTAATGGACTCAGCAGTTTCCAAAAGGGACAGAAGGGTGGAGCTGGCCGCACAGCCAGTTCAAACAGGCTTCTAAATGAACCGAAGATTAGTTACGATACTTGTCGCCGCTTTCGTGTTAGCGAGCGCATGCTCATTTGTGGTGTACCGCCTCATACGCAACCGCGTGAGTACACAGCAAGTGGCTACGACACGAGTGGTTGCAGCTGCCGGGAACATCAAACTTGGCACCGTTCTCTCCGCGGCCAATCTGAAGACCATGGAAATCGCCGGAACGCCTCCAAAAGGCGCCCTGCTCAAGCAGGAGAATGCCATTGGAAGAGGTGTTGTCTCAGACCTCTACGAGGGTGAGCCAATTATTGAGAGCCGTTTGGCCGCTCCCGGCTCAGGCGGAGGGTTAGCAGCCACCATCCCCAACGGAATGCGAGCGTGCGCAGTCAAGGTGGATGAAGTTGTGGGCGTAGCGGGATTTGCTACCCCCGGAATGCATGTGGACGTTCTTATCTCTGGGGTGCCTCCCAACGCCCAGGGCCAGGCAGCCAATCAGGGCACCGTGACCAAAACCATCCTTCAGGACATACAGGTTCTGTCGGCGGGCACTGATTTTCAAAAAGATGCTGACGGCAAAGCGAAGCCGGTTCCGGTGGTGAACCTGTTGGTCACACCAGAAGAGGCTGAAACCTTGAGTCTGGCGACCAATGTAAGAATTCAGCTGGTGTTGCGGAATCCTCTGGATACAAAGGTTGACAAGATTGCCGGAACAGCCATGGCCAGCCTGTTTGCGGGTGATAACGGCACCCCGGTATCTGTCAGGCCCGTAGCGACCGCAAAAGTTGGGCACAAAACCGTACCCCGTGCATTTTCAATCGAGATCATCAACGGTTCAAAGCGGAGTGAAGAAAAATTTGCTTCTCCCGAGGAAAACAAGTGAGAGCAAGGGCTGGCATTAACATCGCATGGTTTAGCGCATTGTCTTTGGTTCTCTGCGCCTCGTTGGGGTTGCAGGCTCAAACCCCAGTGCCTGTTTCTCAACCCAGTGGAGTGTCCGGTCAGGATTCCACGAACGAACTCTCAGTTGCAGTAGGCAAAACCGTACTGGTTGACTGTGCGCGGCCGATTGCGCGAGTTTCGATCGGCCTGGGTGACTTCGCTGAAGCCTCCGCGATAAACCCGACCGAAATCATGGTGAATGGCAAAGCTCCCGGTGAAACCAGTCTGATCATCTGGGACACCAAGGGCGGTCGGCAGTTCTTCAATTTGACGGTACGCGCCAGCGATACTGTGTCAGACAACATTCTTGAGACGATACGCCGCGAAATCAGAATTGAACTTCCAGGTCAAACCCTAAAGCTCAGCTCAGAGGGCGGCGTCATCTTCCTGCGTGGTACGGTCAGGGACCTCAATAGTTCCGCACGCGCGATCAAGATTGCCTCAGCGGCCGGTAAGGTTGTCAACTTGCTCAACGTTAATGTGCCACTCGCCGACCCGCAGATCCTTCTCAAGGTGCGTTTTGCCAGTGTTGATCGGAGCAAGCTGAAACAGTTCGGGATCAATCTGTTCAACAACGGACTGGGAAACTCTCTTGGGGCAATTTCAACTGGACAGTTCACACCTCCATTGACTAACTCTGCGGGAACGGCTATAACCACCGATCAGAACCTTTTTGCCGCCTTCCCTGGTCTGAGTAACTTTGGCGCAACTATGCAGGCGCTCGAATCCAAGGGCGTGGTAGAAGTCCTGGCAGAGCCCAACCTATTGGCTACGAATGGCAAGCAGGCCAGCTTTCTAGCCGGCGGAGAGTATCCCTATCCAATCGTTCAGGGCGGATCAGGTGGTTCAGGATCGTCAGTTTCAATTATGTTCAAGGAGTATGGTGTCCGACTCAATTTCATCCCCACCATTACTCCGCGAGGGACCATCCGACTTCAAGTTGCCCCTGAAGTCAGTTCACTAGACTTTACCAACGCTATTGAGGTTTCAGGATTTAACGTACCCGCAATTGCGACTCGGAAAGTGAAAACCGAGGTGGAGTTGGCTGACGGCCAAAGTTTTGTCATCGGCGGACTGCTCGACAACCGCGATACCAAGACATTCGATAAGATCCCCTTTCTTGGCGACATCCCGATTCTCGGCAAGTTCTTCCAGTCGATGTCTGATAATAAAACCAATACTGAATTGATCGTCATCGTGACACCGGTGTTTGTTGCTCCCATCAAGGCTGGCACGTCCCTTCCTGCCTTGAATTATCCCGATAAGTTCTTGCCGGCCAACTCCGGCATACCCATGAATAATCCGGATGCCAAGACAGCCGACAACACGCCAGTGCCGCCACCAGCTACATTGCCGGTCGAGAAATTGATAGAGAGTATGAAGCCGGAGACTCCGCTCGTGATTGACAGCGCAAAAGATGGATTTGGAGCAGCATCCGCAGACGCGACCACGAGTGCTGCGCCAACTGCAGCACCCCAATAACGTTGCTAACCTTCCAAGAGCACCGACGCAAACCGCCTGCCGCTTAGAATTCGCTGCAGGTGGTTGAAGGGATCAGAGCCAAACTCATGAATCGTATAACCCGCATCTATTTGGGACTGCTGGATCGTTTCGCTGTGCGCCACAAGGCAGCCCCGGATATTCGCCTTCAAGTCTCAAATCTCACGCGCCACACGGTGCTCGCCACCTGCATGGAAGTTGCCGATAAGGGAGAAAGACGCAGGAAGGGTCTTCTGGGGCGCCAACGTCTGTCACCCGGAGAAGGGATGTGGATTTTGCCATGTGAAGCCATACATACCTTCGGCATGCGGTTTCCCATCGACCTCGTCTACCTCGATCGTAAGAACCGCATCAAGAAACTCAGGAGCCACGTTCTTCCATGGCGTGTGTCGGCATGTTTCTCGGCGCACTCCGTGCTCGAGCTCGCCTCAGGCACAATTCTCAGCACGAAGACATGCCGCGGTGACAGAATCGAAATCTCTTCCGCACTTCCGCCTGACAATAGTGCCGACGTTCTCTCCACGCTCGACTAGATGCGCCGTATAGACGTTCTCTAGAACGTCGTTTTTACTCCGTAACACAACTCGGTGCCGCATGGGCCATATCGTGGCAGATTGCCCTTTGTAACAAATAAATTTGAATCACACCGAAGACTGCAAGCAGGAGCGAGAGAATCTGCCCGCCATGGTTCACGACAATGGCATCAGTCTCCCAAGAAGCCACACATATAAATGCCAACAGCGCAATTACCCAGCCGGCGGCGGCGCTCCACTTGAGATCTCTGAGCGCTCCAAGAGTTAGTATTGCTGCAAGTGAGAGCAGAATTGAATCGTAGACAGGTACGTAGACATTCAAGAGCAAAGTCCATGTTAAAGTCACAGCCCAAGCCAGGTATTGCCCTGTTCTTCCGATTGCAACCGACTTCCACAACAACACGGCAATCCACGCCGCGATCATGCTCAATACGGTGATGAAGACGATTCGCTCTGGCATTCCGCCCGCGCCGCAAGCAGACAGGATGAAAGCTCTCAAGTCTATGTACTGCCAGAGCAACAGGGATGATTGGCCATTTAAACCGGCGATTCGTCCAAATGCGCCCAAGAATTGAGCATATGCTGTCCAGATTTGTACTCCAGCAAACGACGTAGCTGTCAGCCCGAGAATCGATACACCTGTGATGAATCCACAGAACGTCCTGAACCTGCGAGTAAGAAGCAGCATCGGAATAAGGAGCAACAGCAGAGTAGGCTTATAGGCCAGGATTGAGAGAGCTAACCCACTCACAAATGGTCTCGAGTGTCTTTCCTCTGAGATCGCAAGCCCAACCGAACATACCGCAACCGTGGCAATCTGTCCATTTAGGAGAGTATTGCGGAGGAAAGGAGAGAATGCCAGGGCGAAACAGAAGCTCAATGAGACTTTAAGCCTTTCCCGCGGAAACACCTCTCGGAGGACAACTCCAATTCCCACGAGATAGAGTGTCAGCGAGACAACAGCCCAAAGGAAGAAGGCCAGAATAAATGGAACCCTTGCGAACATACTAAAAAAAAGCGCTACAAAAGGCGGATAGGGGCTTGGTCCATAAGTACTGTCCTGCGAGTGGAAGATCTCGTTGAAAACCTTCAGCTGTAAGCTGAAATCGTAGAGCCTTGTGAGTGGATATCGATATGCAATGTGGCCGATGCCATAAAAATAGATAAAGTCGTCAGGAAGTATATGGATAGATCCGGGCATATGTCTGAACTGAAGCCAAAGAGGAAAGAAGAACCGCGTAACCAACCAACCAACAAACAACCCCCAGCAAACAATGTTCATCTCTTTCAGGCCTGGAAGGGGACCGAGGAACCTATAGGGCCACTGCAAAAGTCCTGCGATGCGCCATTCCGAACCAATATGCCGATTGTCTCCGCTCATGCAAACTCCCCCACTTCTAAACCTTCACCGAATGTCGAACGCCACGCCTTCTATATTGTCCAATTCGCAGACCGCACTTCCCAATCAAAACCAGGAGATACACGCAACATCTCGCGAGCATCATCCATCACTGTCCATTCCGAAACTTTCCTGCCCCCACTCGCTTGTCACAAGCAGCAGTATTCGCCATTTCGGAGCCGCTCTATTCGCTTGGAAGCAGATCAATCCGCGGCTTACCGGCGGTAGCGCGCGCAAAGAGATACCACGCAAGCCACGCGGGCGCAATCCAGAGGTAGCAAGCGGAGGTCAATCTGAAGCCACATAACGTTTCGACTTCGATCAGGACGCTGACAAAGGCTAGAATGGCCAACAACATCCGAGACCGGGTAAGATATGCACCTTGTAACAGGGCCGGTATAACCACGGCCTGATCGAAGAGCCAGCAATATGGCGCCAGCAATATAGAAACCAGCATCAAGGGGCTGCCGTCTCGCATCCAGTCCCAAGACTGACGGCGGGGCCAGAAAAAAGCCAGTCCCCAAATGGAACCCAGGGCAACCGGCAAATATTGGAGCCACATCGTTTGTGGGCTGAGCCAAAGGCGCAGCACGATGCTAAAGCACGGAATAAACTCCTTTTCGATCCCTGATGTGCGCATCATCTGCGCGTAGTCGACCCAGGCCGTAGGGTCGGTAGCATATACAATCGCGCAACTCGCGGCCATGGCAGCAGCCCCCCCCGCAAGGATTTTATAACTCCTCGACACCATGATCCAGGTGACCAGCACGACACCGAAAGGCAGAAAAAGGTGGGGCTTCAGCGCGCAGAGCCAGAGAGAAGCTCCGGCCACAAATGGATGTGCACGATACAGACGCAAAAAAAGGACGAGCCCTAGCAGTGCAAACAGAGCTGTTTGTCCTGCAATCAGGCAGACCAGCGCGGGCGCAAACGAATAGCCAAGCCAGTGCAGGTTGTTCGTAGGGCGGCCATGCATCAGCCACAGCATTCGTATGGAACAAATAAGGCACGCGAGCAGAACCAGCGACCAGAGAAACGTTGCGGCTCGTAAGCCGATCCACCCTAGTGGAAGTGCAAGGGGCAAACCCCAAGGAGGGTTCCGCATGAAGCCAACACCATACGCTATGGGGAGCCCAACTCCTTGCTCAATCCTCGCCATGGCATCCCGATCATAGGGATTAGCGTGATGAGCAAGCTGCTGGCCGGTGGCCCAGTAGACGACAAAATCCCGCCCGCCAGCTATCTGACCTGACAACGGTGCAACACAGATGAATAGAGTAGTTAGCATGAACGTCAGCCCGCAGACGAGCGCAATTGACAACTGTGCAAAGTCGTATTTTTCTTGAGACGCGGAAGTCCCCATCGTACTAGCCATGGGTACTATTTTACTTCTCGCCAGGAGAGAGCCACTTCCACGTCGAGTAAGATTTCTTTCACGATAAAGAAAGCAATCGTGGCGACCTGTCTGAACTCGTTCACGAAACCAGAATCCGGCGGTGGACTACTCTTACTCCTCGACAAAACACCGCTTTCGCAGCGTCCTCTAACTTATTTTTGCTCGGCTCTTTTACCATCGCCATTCCACCAGGCGCAGCCACTCTCAGATTCCAGACTTTGGGCATCTATCGGTTCGGAGGGTGTTTGACCAAGCGCATGTTCCAGCCTTCCGGGTTCTCCGGAATGGTGAGAGCTGTTCCCACTGGCGCTGCTTCCAGGCGCTTTGCATATTCCTCAAAATGGAAATCCTTGAAGGCGGAATTCCGCCAATCAAGAGCGATCCCGAAGGTCATGAGCACGAGCAAGACAGTCGCTACGGCCTTGAGAGCGGCAACCCGGCTTCCGAGACACCATAGCAGTGTCCACGCGAATGCAAGTGACGGGAAAAACCAATAGCGGATGCCTCCTGCGCGCGCCAGCAGTCCCCAGACGGTAGATCCGGCTGGTGGAAAGACGACAGGAGAAATGAGCGACGCGGCAAAGACCATGGAAGAGAAGAGGATGAAAAGTCTCATCTCCATAGCCGACTTGAGGAAGCAAATAGAAAAAATGGCAGTTCCACCAGCTGCAACAAGAAAGAGAAACCCCGCGACGCCGATGTCTGGAGATGCAGCTAGTGCGTTGCTACCCAGCACTGTTCCGAGATACACATGGCCGGCAAGCAACCGTGCAAACAACGCGGGACTGGCGCCCAGAGAGTAATGGGGACGGGCATTGGGGATCATGATCACCCCCCACATTTCAATCAGAGAGCATACAACGAGAGCGCCTGCAGAACCCCACCTCCACCGGTCCGATTTCTTCCACGCCAGGAACAACGCGATCGGTGCCAGGAAGAAGCAATACGGCCCCGATAGGCCGCAGAGCAGGAAGAGGAGCATATCGAACATCTGACCCCACCGGCATCTCGGTGGAGATGCGACCAGCAGAAGGAACACGCTCAGGGACAGTACACATTGTGAGTTGGTAATAATGGCGCCGAGTTCTCTGCAATTTGGCAGCGCAAGATAGAGGGCGCACATGAGAGTGCGGTACCGCAGACTCCCCCATGCCGAAGATCGGGAAGAAAGCAGATAGCACACGGGGAGCGCCTGTGCAGCGATTGCGATGAGGTTGAGCACCAGAGGAGCCAGGGCTAAAGGAGCGAGCAGCGCAAGCGCAGCTCCAATACGTGGGACAGCATGATAGTAGCCGGCAAACCGTTGGAAGAGCGAGTCCCAGGGTCCGATGTTATAGGCGTCGGCAAAAAATATTCGCCCGTCTTCGGCCCAGAATTGTGCGTGGAAGATTGCATCCGGCCGCCTGGTGACCAGCACGCAACAAGAGAGAAGGAAGATTGCCCCTAGTTGCCAAGTGCGAAGGTAGGGTTGCTCTATTTGTTCTTGATGCATGGTGCCGCCTGAAATCTTAAGAGTGTTTGGCTTGAGCAGCTTCTGGTTAAACGGGATTGTCACAGTCACTCCGCCTGTGCGCTTCGAAAGAATGCCTTTGCGCATGAGGCATAAGTGGAAGGTTGATCTTGGATGAGAGGGGATCAGGGACCCCAGGGTGCTCCGTGTTGGGCTACTGCAGCCTGTTCTGGAATAGGGTAGGGTGAAATCGTCGCAGGTTGGAGGTCCGGTTGTACCAGCCAGACTTTCCTTTCCCGGTAGTAGTGAATGATTTCAAGATTATCCGCGGAGCCCATATCCCGCGCCCAGATGATTTTGGAATCCTGGATGTTTGCGTCGTTATAGACCCATTCCCATTCAGAGTCGTGGCCGGGTGAGTACCGAACGATCGCGAGCTGCTTGCCGGGCAAGTGTCTCAGATCGCTCTCAACTCTCGCTCGAGGACCCCCCAGCTCACCCGGACCGTACCAACTGTAAGTCCAGGCAGTTGGGTACCCAGCGGCAAGGTTCAGATGAAGAGGCTCTGCCCATACGCGAAGTGCTGTCATGGCAATGCATATGATCGCGATTAGCCTTACCATCTGAACTCCGACAGGCTGCCCACTTGGTCTCCAAACGCGCAAGTGTCGCGTCGCCTGAAGCCCCACCACATAAAACGCAGCCGTGAACGGGGCGAGATAGTGGCAGACCATGAATATCTGAAGCGCCATGCCGAGTGCCCAAACAAAACAACATATGACAATAAAACGTGTTCGGCGGTCACGGAATACTCTTGGCAGCATGATGAGTGGCGGGAGCAGTGCCGCGCCAGCAAAGAATTCGACTGCCAGAATCGCCTTAACCGACGTCATAAACAAGAAGCCGTGCAAGGATTGCGCTTTCTTCACTACCGACATCTCAACTTGTTCGTAATAATCTCGCATGACAGTGTGTCGATAAACAGGCGCAGGGCGCGGGGACTGCCATATCCAATACGGGGCGATTGCATAGGTGGCCCGGTTGATTGTGTAGGGCAAAGTAAGTGCGCTCCCATTGACGCGATCATCGTAGTAAGCCATCCATGAGCCGGCAGCGATGATCAGCGCCAATGGCAACGCAGCCCGCCGAAGCAGTTCGGAGGACACCGGCCGATTCTTCCCGAATAGTATCCACCGTCCTAAAACACCAGCAACCGGCAGGCAAAGAAGAAAGCCCTCATAGGGACGGCTTAGGGCAAGCAACACTATACCGCCTGCTAGCAAAATACCCTCGCAGACCCGCGCATTCTTAATCAACCGGGGAAATGCTCCCAGGACCAGCGCTCCGCCCAGGGCCGCGACCGAGGCTGCGCCTGTGTACGTATTGATCCAATAACTGAAGAGCCCCAAGTGCAAGACCGCGATCATGCCTCCAAGTAAAGCCCAGGATGGCGGCAGCCACGCCTGCAGCATCCAGCAGATGGCCGCACACATGAGTGCGGTCACGACGAGAACGCCGATCCAAGGGTTGCCGAACAGCACTCTTCCGGCCGCTAGAATGAGCCCTTGCCCGGGAAAGTACATTGACATATATGTCGGGTTCATGACGATATGGAAGCTCTCGAAGTGCCTCCACATGGCCGGGGTCGGGTTGGTCAACCGGCCCGACGCGAAAGTGTCCGCTGCCAGCAGGAAGCTGAAATCGTCCTGAACAAACGGCCGAGGAACGGGAAAACAAGGCAGAATCGAAAGCCGCAACACAAACTCGGTGAGGCCGACAACCGCAACTGCGGCCCAGCGCCTTCTTGCCAACCGCCCGAATGCCGCCTCGATACGCGTGAACCACGCAGAACCAATCCCCGGCAACACAAATGCTGCCGCCACAGCAATGAGTGTGAGGCCGAATTCGATCCCCATGATCGAAGTGGTGTGGTCTGGTCCAGGAGATACGATCATGCGCAGCGTTTCAACTTTCTTGTGATTAAGAGACCGTTTGATTCAGGTTCTCAAGAGCCCAGCTCAATATGGGAATAGTAATTCTGAGTCACTTTTCTGCCGGCTGCGCCGAATCTTGGCGCATGGATGATGTTCAACCTATGGGCCACAAAGCTGAAAGTTGTTGCCAGTACTCCAAGTCCATACTGCACGCTGCGCTTGAAATTGATTGAAGAGGCTTCCTTAAAGTACTTCGTCGGGCAGGATATCTCTCCAATGCTGAAGCCGAACATAACGGCCTGAGCGACCATCTGGTTGTCGAAGACGAAATCGTCGGAGTTTTCAAGCAGCGGAAGAATCTCAAGCAACTCCCTTGAGAACGCGCGAAATCCAGTGTGGTACTCAGACAGCTTGACTCCAAGGAAGATGTTCTGGAATGCAGTGAGAAGCCGGTTGGCGACGTACTTGTAAAATGGCATTCCGCCTTTCATCGCTCCAGCGCCCAAGATTCGAGAACCCAGCACCATGTCATAGACTCCGCTAGCGATCATGCCTGCCATGGCCGGAACCAGAGACGGAGTGTACTGGTAATCGGGATGGACCATAACTACAATATCGGCACCCGCTGCAAGAGCTTCGCGATAGCAGGTTTGCTGGTTGCGGCCATAACCGTAGTTGGCGTCGTGAACGAAAGTCTGTACGCCCAGCTTTCTAGACAGGACCGCAGTCTGGTCCTTGCTGGAGTCATCCACAAGAATCTTGATGTCTACAACGTCAGATAGCTCATGGACGGTTTTTTCCAGCGTTTTCTCGGCGTTATACGCAGGCATCACAACTGCAATTCGCTTCCCGTTGATCATGGTTTCATCTCCAGAACAATTCCACGTTTCTGAGACCTTTACTGTTTCAATGTGAGGCGCCAGCTAACTGCTCTGGCATCGGATACGGTGTTACTGTTGGCTGCTGCGCGTCCGGTTCAACCAGCCATACCTTGCGATCGCGATAGTAACGCAGCAACTCCAGATTATCGGCGGCACTCATCTCTCTTGCCCATACGACTTTGGAGTTATCAATGTCGGCCGCGTTGTAAACCCATTCATCAAACGGATTATGCATGGATGAATAGCGGATGATGGCAAGCTGCTTTCCGGGGAGTCGATCCAGATCCTTTTCAATGCGAGCGCGCTCGGTGCCGAAATGGTCGGGACCATACCAATTGAAATTCCAATTTGAAGCTGGCCACTCAGGAAGAGCCAGATGAAGCGGACCAGCGTACAGCCGCATTCCAACCATTAGGAAACAAAGCGCCACAGTCAGCCGAACCAACGTCCCACCAACAGGCTTGCCCTCTGGAGTCCAGAGACGGAGATGACGCATGGCTTGCAGGCCGATGGCATAAAACGCTGCCGTAAAGGGCGCCAGATAGTGTGGGAGGAGGTAGATTTGTATCCCCATGCCGGCGATCAGGATGAATATACAGAGGACCAGGAAGCGAATGCGACGATCCAGCAAAGTCCGCCGCAGCATGATCAAAGGAGGGAGCAATGCGGCGCCAGTAAAGAAGATTAATCCGACCCAAACCTTCAGCAGGGTATTAGGAAGAAAGCCAGACAATGTATGAATTCTGGAGAAGAAGTCAAGCTCGCCCACATGGTAAAATATCCGCATTACTGCGTGCCGATACGCTGGCTCAGGCCGCGGTGACTGCCAGACAAAATACGGTGCCATGGCGTATGTCGCGCGATCGACGGTGTACGGGAGGGTCAGGGGGTTTCCGAAGGCGCGGTAGTCGTAATAGCCCATCCACGCGCCCGCGGCGGCTATAAGAGCAAGCGGGAAAACGGCACGTCTGATCAGCACACGGGTGCTCGGCCGACGCTTGCTGAAAAGAACCCAGTGGCCCAGCATGGCCGCGACCGGGAGGCAGAGAAGCATTCCTTCATAGGGGCGAGTAACAGCGACTAGCACGATTCCCACCGCCAGCAGCAGCCCATAGCGAAATCGCGAAGTTCTCATCAACCGCGGCAGCGCGCCCAGCACCAGTGCGCCACCGAGAGCCCCAATCGACCCGGCAGCATGATAGGTATTTATCCAATAACTGAAGAGACCCAGGTGCACGACGGCAATGACGCCCCCAAGCAGCGCCCAGGTGGCGGGCAACCATGCCTGAAGCATCCAACAGATTGAAGCGCACATGAGTGCGCTTGCAATCAAAAGGCCGTACCAGGGGTGTCCGAACAGTACCTTACTCCCAGCGAGAAGTAATCCCTGCGCGGGAAAGTACATCGACATATAAGTTGGCTGCATGGTGATGTGTATGGTCTCGAAATGCGTCCACATCGCCGGTGTCGGATTGGTCAGCCGCCCGTGCGCAAATGTGTCGGCCGCAAGCAGAAAGCTGAAGTCATCTGGAACGAATGGCAGTGGTATGGGGCATACGGGAAGAATGGCAAGACGCAAGAGTAGCGCAGAAAGGCCAACAACCGCGACCGCCAAGCCTTTCCGTCGCGCCAAATGCGCAAAGACCTTTTCGATGCGAGCAAACCACGTGTTTCCCAGTTTAGGAAAGATGAATGCCGCAACAAAGAAGATTGGAGTCAAACCTCCTTCGATGATTGCCAAAGTAATATCGCGATCTGGGGCGGAAGGCTGGAGCATATGTATCCTAATCCGTCACTTTATGAAACGTGCCGCAGAGACGGTCGATGGTCAAAGGTATATCTCAGCAAATCGTTGAGTCGCATGCGCTATCGGCTTGTTACAGAGACTAGGTAAGAGTCAAGGCAGTTTCCGTAAAGACAGAGATAAGAGCCGCAGCAACCTGGTTCGATGCGGCGACTGCCGCGATGGAAATGAGGCTGCCCAGAAGAACGTATTCAGCAAGATCCTGACCGTTCGACCGCTCCATCAGGTGTTGCAGTCTCCGGGCAAAGTTCCGAAATCTGGGCCTCATGCGTCCGTCCCTTTGCGAGTGAAGCATACGCTGAACCATTTGGTTGGGAAAGAAGCCCTTCCAACTGATCTGTTCTGCTTATCGCTTCCGCAAAGGAGGGTGTCAGACTATTTGTGGGGCTTGACGAGTCTTTTGCAGAAACTAGGTGATGGTGGCGGCGATACGGGAAAACTGAGTGTTGAGTGCGGATGCCACCGAACTTCCGCTAGCAACAAGGCCCAGGGAGAGTAAGGCAATGAGCAGAGCATATTCAACCAGGTCCTGACCTTCCTCGATGCGAATCAAGCTCTGTAATATCTGTCGCGGCTTGAAAAACGTGGGCTTATTCCAATAGGTCTTTGAACAATTGTTTAGCACAGTGATGTTTCGCAGATGTCTCATTGTCCTTATGTTTTAACAGTTTGCCGAGTCCTTTGCTTGGGGGAGACAGTGTCAACGGACGATGTGCCCTTCGTATCTCCCCCGCAAAGGATGAACTTAGAAGTGTGCCCGGCCCAGTTATTTTCTTTGTAGGGCTAGGTAATGGTAGCAGCAATGCGGGTAAACTGAGCGTTGATGGCGGTTGCGACCGTACCAGCGCTGGCGACGACTGCCGTGGAAAGCAGAGCGACGAGCAACGCATACTCGACCAGATCCTGACCGTCTTCGTTATTCATCAGGTTCTGGATCTTGACTAACAGCTTGAGGTACATTGAATTCATTTGTGTCCTCCGTAAGATGATTTCCCAGCCTCGACCGGGCACTCTACACATAGCAACTGGAGTGCCATTCGTGAGATCGAGCTCCGTTCCTGATAAATCAACAACTTGCGGATAGCAATACAAATAGGAGCGCTCATTTTGATGTAAACACCTGTATACAGAGTAATGCGGATTGACCGGCTTCGTATACATGACTCAAAAGTGTGTTACTAGCGTGCATAATTCTCGAAAGCTGAAAAAGCGAAAGCCTTTTGAGCTACAAACATGTTGACTAGATAGTGTTTAAGGTACAAGGAAAGGCTTTCGCTTGACCGAATTCTATCGCGACACAGTGTTTGTAGTTTACCGATTTCGAGAGACGGACTGTGGTGTTGTCCTTTGACCAGCGGCAGGGCTCCAGCGATGGCGATGGCGGTGCGGTGCTGTTGCAGGCCGCCAACCGGCGCTATGGACTGATCGAAGCGAGGGCCGGTTGCCTGCGCGATCGGTGACAGGCGAGCAAGGTCGAGCACAGCTTCGTCGAGTTGCTGTGGCGCGCATTCATGGTCTGGCCTGCGGCTATCCCGATGCCAACGATGCGGCGCGGCTGGAGGGTGATCCGATCCACAAGATCCTGGTGGGCCGCGATCTGGCTTCGCTGCCGGCGCTATCGCGCTGTGAGAACGGCGCCGGTCCGCAAGCTCTGTGTCGCATGGGTATGGAGCTTGCCCGGAGTGTGATCGAGCACCACGGCAAGCGTCTGGGCGGTCATGTGGACGTTACGCGAAAGCTTGTTGAAACTCGGAGCAAGGGTCGTTTGGCATCCAGATTGCCTGCCACGGTGATGAACTTTTGCTTCTTGCCCCAGGTGAATCTAGTCCACTTCCATGTTGCGCAACGCGGGCTTCTTGCGGGTCTGAGACCAACGCTCCAGATAAAGCAGATCGAGGGCCACCACGGTGTTCGTCGAAAGCCCAAACTGCCGCGCCACGCGCCGCGCCGCCGCACTCTCGCAGGCCTCGCATACCGCATTCTCGAAGCGCTTGCCGAAGGGTGCCTTGCCCGGCAACTGCGGCACCTTCTCTGGCTTCACGCCGCAGCGCGGGCAGCGCAGCCGATACAATTGGACCACCACTGTAGTCAGATACTAGAAGCAGGTAAGATCGTGCACATCCCGCTCGTAGATCTCGGCAATGGCGCTCACCAGTTGGCCGCAACCCGAGCAGATCAGTTGCTTGTTTCCGCGTTTGCGCCGCACCCACAGCCTCAGACGCTTGCCCTGCTTATCGATCTCGGCCCGGTATAGCTTGAATCCTGGCGAGCCCAGTACCTTCGTCCCGTCGTTTTCCTCATCGGAAAAGTGTACCCGGACTCACAGAATCTCAAAGTCCCCGCAAAACGAAGCTTTTATCAAGTTCTCGCGTAGAGCCAAAAAAGAACCACAGCTCCCTCGAGCAAAGCGGGGAGCAACAACCACTTCACCAAGGAGCGGCAACGCGAATCCACGAGAACAACTGTCGTCAAAATCGCCACGGCAAGAACATTCAGAACGGGCCAGCTGGCTATCAGGTGCATACCCATGCCTCTCCTTCCCCAATTCCGCCAACAGCCGTATCCATGCAATCCCGAGTCCAAATCAGCGGGGGAAGATGCAGCCTGAAATCAGTGGCTTGAGTGCTACCCGAGGAGATGGTGTGAACGGCCGTATACTATCCGGCGCATGGAGTGAATCGGCCTAGTTACACATGCCGGGTCTCAGCAGTGGCCGTCTGGAAAGGCAATTCTGCTTGGCGTTTTGCATCGTCTCCACAACATTATTTTGCGCTGCCATTTTCCGGATTGCCTGTGCTGGGTAGAAATGGCCCAAATGACCGCACGGATTGCGTTTCATTGACGGCGTGCATTTTCAGTAGCTTGGGCAAAGCATTCTAGGTTGGTCCGGACGACCGAACCAGCTTCTCGTCGGAGTCAACAGGAACGCGGCATGCGCTTTCATAGCGGTTCACGAGGGTGAACCAGCTCAGCATCAGTTCGCTCAGGGCAGGCATTCGACTGCGATTGACGCACAATACGCGCCAATCTCCGCTCAGGATGACAGTTTCTTATTGGATGCAAATTTCAGACTCAGCACACTCGAAGGACTTCATTACCTGGCCTTCGACCTCCTCATGCTCGCCAATTCAGCCAGGCGGCACATGCAGGTTTTATAACTGGCTCCCGGGGAGGGCGAGGACTTGGCGAATGACGTCTTCCACTACTGGGGCCATCACCTCGTAACCCTTGGCAGTGGGGTGCACGCCGTCTAGGCTGAGGCCAGGGCGGAAGTTGCCGTCGGGACCGACCAGTGCGCTGTAGTAGTCCACGTAGGCATAGCCATGCGCGGCGGCGAATTCCTTCTCCCAGGCGCTTAGGGCTAACAGCGCCGGCGCGGGATGAATGCCCGGGTTCCAGGGATACTCCGTGGTTGGCATTTGCGAAGCGAGGATGACCTTGATCCCGTTGGCCTGGGCAATTTCAGCCATCGACTTGATGTTGGCTTCGGTGTCTTCGAGCGAGATCGGGCCGGCGTTTCCGGCAATGTCGTTGGAGCCGCCGAGGAAGACGAAGGCAGCCGGGTGCAGATTCACCACGTCCTGCTGAAAACGGAGGAGCATCTGCGGAGAGACCTGGCCGGAGATGCCGCGATTCGAGTAAGGCTTGCCAGGAAAGAAGACCGACCCTGGCTGCTTTCCCCAGAACTCCGTGGTGGAGGAACCGAAGAAGACAACCCGCTTTTCTCCTGGTGAGGGAGCAGGCAGAACTGCATTGGCGGAACGATAGTGCTTCAAATCGGGCCAGTCAGCGAACTTGTTCTTCTGCTCAAGCAACTCGGCGGCGGAACACGTGCGGGCGGGAGGGGATGTGGTTTGTGCCGCGGTGGGGAAAGCCGCCGCTACGAGAAGCGCAAGGCAAAGAAATTTCATGGAATTCTCCCTAGGAACGGTTTTATAAGCACAATCAGCAAGTTGGCTTCCGCTTCGCGGAAATCGCGAGTCAGCGAGTTGGCGGCATTTCATTTCAGCCGTAATTCTTCGTGGCGAGTGGGGCCGCTTTTAATGAAAGGGTTAAAGTCTGAAACGGCCTGGGAACTTGAAGAATCTGATGTTTTCAAGAGTCCGGATACCGCACGAAACGCTGGCAGATGATTCTAAATTAGTTGCCCCTCGCGTCGCGGATTGCAGCTTTCAAATTTGACGCATGAATGTTTCAAGGAAACCCGGTTTGGTGGTTTTGTGCCATCATGTGTGACTTTGCCGCTTGTGCACATGGAAACCATTAGGGAATAATGCTATCGACGACAAGACGACAAACGAACCGCGCGTGAGAGATCGTCATTTTTCTGGCGCGCATCCGAAGTGGAACGAATGCGAATTACGCAATATCCTTCCAGTGCCATGTGGTGGTTCAGGCGCGGTTTTCATCCAACAAATCACTAAACAAGTTGTCTTTGTGACATCAGGAGCAGTGCATAGAATGCGTTTCTGCCGAAGCTTTTTGTGGCTTTTCCTCGCCTCTCTCACTTTGGTTCCTTCGTTGCTGGCCGGTCAAGCTCCAGTTCCCGCGGAGATTGAGAACGAGCAGGTTTTAGGCATCAACAAGGAACCCTATCACGCAACCCTGATGCCCTACGCGAATCGCGCCGAGGCACTGGCTGCGGATCGCAAAGCCTCCACCTGGGCCAGGAGCCTGAATGGCCAGTGGAAGTTCCATTGGGTGCCGCGTCCCGAACAGCGTCCCGTGGACTTCTACAAGCCGGATTTCGACGTGAGCGCGTGGAAGGAAATTCCCGTGCCCTCGAATATGGAAATCGAGGGCTACGGAACCCCGATCTACACAAACTTCACCTATCCCTTCAAGAGCGACTGGCCGAGAGTGATGGGCGAGCCTCCGGTGGAATACACCGCTTACAAGGAACGCAATCCGGTGGGCAGCTATCGCCGCGACTTCGAAGTGCCCGCGGGCTGGAACGGCCGCCGCACCTTTCTCAAGTTTGACGGCGTGGACTCGGCGTTCTTTTTGTGGGTGAACGGCGAGAAGGTCGGCTACAGCGTGAACAGCCGCAACCCGGCCGAGTTCGACATCAGTTCCTACGTCAAGGCCGGGCAGAAGAACGTGCTGGCGGTCGAGGTCTATCGGCTCAGTTCGGGCAGTTACATGGAAGACCAGGATATGTGGCGGCTGAGCGGTATCTTCCGGAACGTGACGTTGTGGAGCGCGCCGCAGGAGCACATCCGGGATTTCGCGGTTGTCACCGACCTTGACTCCGCCTATCGCGACGCTACGTTGAAGGTCACGGCCAAGGTACGGAATTACTCGAATGCGACTGAGCCCGCGCGGCAGTTGAATGTCGAACTGGTGACGCTGGACAAAAAGCCCGTCAACGGTGGCCAGGGTAGCGCAGACGTGCCTGCACTGCAACCAGGAGAAGAGCAGAGCGTTTCCGTCAGCATTCCCGTTTCGAATCCCGCCAAGTGGACCGCGGAGACGCCGAATCTGTATACGGCTGTACTGACGCTGGTCAAGAACAAGCAGCCCGAAGAAATAATTTCAACGCGCGTCGGCTTTCGCAAGATCGAGATCAAGGATGCGGTCTTCATGATCAATGGCGTTCCGGTGAAGCTGAAGGGCGCGGATCGTCACGAGAACTGGCCGGACACGGGTCACTACGTGACGGAAGAGCGCATGATCCGCGATCTGGAACTGCTGAAGCAGGTAAATGCGAACCACGTGCGCACCTCGCACTACACGGATGATCCGCGCTGGTACGAGCTGGCTGACCAGTACGGCATCTATCTGGTGGCGGAAGCCAATGTGGAGTGTCACGGCGACTACGGCATTCTGGATCACGAGCCGCGCTACGAGAAGAGCATTGTGGACCGCAATGTGGCCAACGTGGAAAACCTGAAGAACCATCCCTCGGTGGTGGTCTGGTCGATGGGCAACGAATGCGGCGGTGGCAGCAGCTTCGTGACGGCGATCAACACCGTGAAGAAGATTGATCCGACCCGGCCAACGCACTATGAGCCTTTTGGCGGTGGCGCAAAACTGGTGGCCGATATCGAAAGCCACATGTACACGAATGTGGTGGACTTGGAGAAAGCAGCCAACGAGCCGAATCGCACCAAGCCCTTCTACCTGTGCGAGTATGCGCACGCGATGAACAATTCGATGGGCTCGGTGGGCGATTACAACGATCTCTTCGACAAGTATCCGAAGCTGATGGGCGGGGCGATCTGGGAGTGGGAGGATCAGGGCTTGTGGAATCGCCGCGATCCGAAGCATCCCTTCATTGCCTACGGTGGCGGATTCGGTGATTATCCCAATGACAAATACTTCATCCACAAGGGCGTTGTCTTCTCGGATCGCACGCCGAAGCCGCACTATCCGGAGCTGAAGCGCGCCTATCAGTGGGTCAGCTTCAATGCTGCCGATTTGGAGCATGGAACCATTTCGATTCGCAATCGCTATGCGTTTCTCAATCTGAACAAATTTGCGGTTCAGTGGAGCGTGAGTGAGGACGGCGTCGAAATCGACAAGGGGACGATGCCTGCGCAGGATCTGGCTCCCGGAGCCACAGCGGAAGTTCATGTGCCCTTCAAGGCCATTGCGCCGAAGCCGGGCCGCGAGTATTTTCTGCAACTCTCCTTTGTGCTGGCCAAGCCGGAGCTCTGGGCCAAGAGCGGCTACGAAGTGGCCACGGCGCAGTTCAAGCTGCCCTTTCAGAAGCCTGCCGAAGCTCTGACCGTCAAGGCCAGTGGCAAGCTGAGCTTCTCAGAGGATGCAACGCAGATCACTGTGCAGGGCGATCGGTTCAGTGTCGCCTTTGACAAAACGCAAGGCGCAATCTCGCAAATTACACGCGATCAGATGCCGATGCTGGTTCCTGGTGGCGGCCCCAAACTCCACCTGTGGCGCGCTCCTCACCAGAAAGACGACATCTGGGCCAACGATGAATGGGTCAAGTATGGCGTCAACAAATTGCAGACCAAGGTGCTGAGCATCAACGCCGTTCAGCTTACGCCCACTTCGGTGCGCGTGGAAGCCGAAGTCCAGTTGCAGGGACTGAATGGCTGGTCGGCAACTCACAAGGCTGTCTACACGGTGAACGGCGATGGCAGCATTGAGGTGAAGAATGCATTTGCCGCCGAGGGAGCGCGCATTCCGCTGGCCCGGATTGGTGTTCGCGTGTTGCTGGACAAGCGCTACGACCGCTTTACGTATCTGGGACGTGGACCGATGGAAAACTACTCGGATCGCGACCGCGGATCGGATGTTGGCCTCTTTACAAGCACGGTGCGTGAGCAGTTGACGCCGTATTCCAAGCCGATGGAAGCGGGCAACCACGAAGACATCCGCTGGGCGGCATTGGGCGGAAACGGCCTTCCTGGCCTGCTGGCGGTGAGCGAAGGAAATCTGATGCAGGCTGCCGCGCTTCCCTACACGGATGAGCAGCTGAGCAGTGTCGAATACTCGGTGAACCTGCCGCCGAGCACCGCAACGGTGCTGATGCTGGCGACGCGGACGCTGGGAGTGGGGTCGAGCAGTTGCGGCCCGCGCCCGCTGGAGAAGTACGCCGTCTGGTCGGATCCGACGGAGTTCTCCTACCAGCTTCGCATTCTTCCCGCATGGCAGAACGACTACACAGCCGAGGCGGTGGTGGCGGCTGCCGACGCGGCGAAAACGCAGCATCCGTAGCTCGTTTGAAGCGTGCGGGCTTCGGCCCGTGCGGCTGAATCTGTAAAGAGAGATCGGCTTTAGTCTTCGCGGAAATGCGTCCTCTTCGGGAGCACTTCCGCGGAGGTTAAAGCCCCTTTCATGTTTACGCACCCGATCCCGAAACCTGTTTCATGAAAGTCCTCAGAAGATTTTGAAACAGGGTCAGGCCTTTTACGCGCCAGCCAGCGGTTTGAGGAAATCGACCTTGCCGCCCAGCGTCTCGGCGTTCAGCGCCGAGGGTTGGCTTTGGACACGAAGCCTCACATCACGCTCGGATGGGTACTCCTCAGGGCTGAACGTTTGGACTCGGAGTTTACGTTTGCCGTCCGCGCCGGTAGAATAGTATCTGAATTCCCACGCAAAGCCGTGGGAACGTAGGATCTGACGAACCCTGTGTGGTTGATACCTCTGTCATGTGATCTTCATTTCACCCTTTCCGGGGGCGGAGTTGATGAGAGCATTTTTTGGGGGAATGGTGTTTTAGGGCGTTCGCAGTTCCATATAAAAAGGTGCAAGTTGTTTGTTGCAAATAGGTTGCGGGAGTAGTTCAGTGGCAGAACGTCAGCTTCCCAAGCTGAATGTCGCCGGTTCGATCCCGGTCTCCCGCTCCATAAAACATACGAATGCTTCGGCACGCCACACTCGCGCAAAACTGCAGAAGTGAGGCCCATCTGAAGGCGCAGGCTGTCCATTTTCCAGCGTAACTTTCGTGGCCCAGCTAACAGGCCGGTTGCCGGATTTCCTGTTGCTGGCCAAGAACTAAGCCGTTGGTGAGTACCGTTTTTTTGTCCCGGCCGCATTTCACTCAAGAATCCTATTTAAATCGTGGCGATAGTGGCCCTACAGGTTCTCTGCGGCGCCAGTGCGCTTCCCTTGCTGTTCTCTTCCGATTCCGTCTGCATTGAATTTGTTTCCGGAAAAACCCTCCTTTGCATCCTGCGCGGGAGGATTTGCTTAAAGTGTGATTGGGCTTGCATCCCCCTATAATGTTGGAGGTGAAATCTGGCCTACGTTGCTTTGTTTGAAGCTGAAATGTGGAAGGGGTAATCGATGATCAGGCGCGACTTTATCAAGACGGCCGGCGCGGTGCTGGCCACGGCGGCTCTATCTGGCTCTCCGGCGCTGGCGGATGAGAAGACTGTGCAGGGAAGGATCATTCTCTCCATCAACCGCAACTGGCGTTATCGCCCGGAAAGAGTGGCAGGCGCGGAATCGCCGGGCTTTGACGACTCCAACTTCGAGCGCGTGGTGGTTCCGCACACCAACATCCAGTTGCCCTGGCACAGCTTCGACGACAAGGATTACGAGTTCATCTCTACCTACCGGCGGCATTTCAAGTTTCCCAAAGGCGCCGAAGGCAAACGCGTATTTGTGGACTTTGAAGGCGTCATGACGGCCTCAACTGTCTGGATCAATGGCGTGCGCCTGGGCGAGTACAAGGGCGGCTTCACCCCATTCTCGTTTGAATTGACCCAGCATCTGCGCCGGGACGCGGAGAATGTTCTGGTGGTGCAGGTGGACTCGACCGAACGCACGGACATTCCTCCGTTCGGTGACGAAATCGATTACATGACTTTCGGCGGAATCTATCGCGAAGTTAGCCTGCGCATTGTTCCTCCGTCTTACATCGATAACATCTTCGCTCAACCCAAAGATGTGTTGAGTGGCAACCTTTCCCTGGATGTGAGTTGCTTTCTGGCGGGCGATCTGGCGGGAAGCGGCAGCCTTGCGATCGAGGCCGAACTACGTGACGGCGATCAAGTTGTTCAAAAGGAGACGAGCGAGGTTGGCCCGTCCGGCTCCGTTGACCCACAGGCCGCACTCGATCCCTACACGGACGCGCCCGCCTATGCTTCTACAGAGACCACCAAGGACCCTGCGCGCCACACTGTTTCGCTCACGCATCTCGGCAACGTGCAACTTTGGGATCTGGATCAACCCCATCTTTACACGGTTCATGTCCGGCTTCTGCACGCCGGCCGCGTCATTGACGAAGATACGCGTCGCGTGGGATTCCGCGAGGCGGTCTTCACCGATCATGGTTTTTCACTGAACGGAAAAGTCGTCAAGCTGCGCGGCCTGGACCGCCATCAGACCTTTCCCTTCGTCGGCCAAGCCATGCCGGCGCGGGTGCAGCGCCAGGACGCCAACATCCTGCGCAAGGGCCTGCATTGCAACATCGTGCGCACCTCGCATTACCCGCAGTCGCGCCATTTTCTCGATCGCTGCGACGAGATCGGCTTGCTGGTTCTTGAAGAGATTCCTGGCTGGCAGCACGTCGGCGACAAGCCGTGGAAGCTGGTGGCCATTGACAACGTTGGCCGCATGATTCGCCGCGACTGGAACCATCCTTCGATAATTCTGTGGGGCGTGCGCATCAACGAGTCCAGGGACTTCCACGACTTTTATGTGCGCACCAACGCTATCGCGCACGCGCTCGACGATTCACGGCAGACCGGCGGAATTCGTTATTTCCAGGAGTCCGAATTTCTGGAAGATGTGTTTACGATGAACGACTTCGGGTTCCCGCTGAAAGAGCCCAATCATCCGCGCTATTTGAACACGGAGTTTGTGGGTCACACCTTCCCCACCAAGACCACGGACGATGACGAGCGCCAGCGCGAACATACCCTGCGTCATGCCCGCATCCACAACCAGCTTGCTTCCAATCCGCAATACGCCGGCGGCATCGGGTGGTGCGCCTTCGACTACAACACGCACGCCAACTTTGGCGCCGGCGACCGCATCTGCTATCACGGAGTGACCGACATTTTCCGCGAGCCGAAACCTGCCGCGGGTTTCTATAAGTCGCAGTGCGACCCCGCGGAAGAGGTCGTGCTCGAGCCTGCTTTTCATTGGGCGAACAGCGATGAGTCCGTCGGCTTTTCCAAGGCGGTGGTCTGCTCAAACTGCGACCACCTCAAGATCTTTGCGCGCCCGGCAGGCGATGCCAGCGCTTCCTGGGTTCCTGTTGGCGAATTCGATCCGGATCGCGCCGAGTTTGACCATTTGAAGTACCCGCCGTTCGTGATCGATTTGCGCAAACTGGACCTTAGAAAGTTCAAAATAGAATGGGGCGATCTGCGCATCGATGGCTACCTCGACGGAAAGCTCGCCATCTCCAAGTCACTTTCCGGCAGGGGCGTCGACAGCAAGTTTCTGCTGCTGCCGGATGATCGCGCCCTGGTGGCGGATGGGGCGGATACGACGCGCGTGGTGGTTCGGGTTACGGATGAATTCGGGGCGGTGAGAACCTATGCCAACGATCCTGTGACCTTTACCCTGGAAGGGCCGGCGAAGCTGATTGGCGATAACCCGTTCTCCCTGATAGGCGGAACGTGCGCCGTCTGGATTCGCGCCGGAGAAACTCCCGGCAGGGTGCGGCTAACCGCCAAACATCCGCGCCTGGGTTCGCAGACCGTGGAATTTACGCTGACTGCCGCGCCCGAGGAAAGTGTTTGAGTTACTAACTCGCGGTTTGAAAAACGAAAGGCCTCTTCAGTGGCTCACATGGTTCAATTCAATGTGAGTCACTGAAGAGGCCTTCGTCCTTTTTCCCCTATGGCTTTTCCTCGACCTTGGCGATCTTCAAGACAAAACAAGTGACCGTCTTGTCGCTGGCCACCAGCATCTGATGGGGCAAGCCTGCTGGAACGTGGGCCAGGTCGCCCGGCCTCAGCTCCTGCCGCGAGCCGCCCTCGATCGCGTCGCCGCGCATCTCTCCCGGCGCAACCGTTTTTGCTCCGGTGACCTTGCCTCCAGTGACCAGAGTTGCCCGGCCCTCCAGCACGTAAAACAGATCGGCGAAGTTCTCGTGCACTTCGGCCTGCCCATCGCGGTTGCGAAACGAAAGCATGGCCGCGTGGCCGGGAAACTCCTTCAGCGTCTCGCCGGCCGAGCCGTCGCCATGTTTGGCCAGCTTGCCCAGGTACTCTCCCCGCTCGCGCAAAACGGCCAGCGACCAGTGGTCCATGGGATTCGCCGTGCGATTCGCTTTGACCGGCCGCGGAACGACCTCTTTCTCCTGGGGCAGCAGTTCCCTCAGAATTCCTCTCGACAACTCGTCCATCTTTTCCTTTCCTTCTCCGGACTCACGCCGGAGTTTTTCTGGTTAATCCACTGACTTAGTCGAGACTCGCCATTTCGCGCGCCCGATTGAAAATGGCGAGAAACATGGGCCGGGTCAGCTTGCCGGTGTTGGTGTTTTGCAGCGAGGGGTGGTAGCTGGCGATCACCTTCAGGCCACCGGGCAAAGTGAACTCCGCGCCGTGCGCAAAGACGAATCCGGAGCGCGAGGCTAACTGTCCGCTTTGTTTTGCGTGGGCCAGCAGGCCGTCAAAGGCGATCTTGCCCAGACAGACCACGACGCGCAGTTCGGTCAGCAGCCGCAACTCCTCGGCGAGCCAGGGAGCGCAGGTGCGCAACTCCTCCGGGGTGGGCTTGTTGGCGGGCGGGGCGCAGCGAACCACGGCGCCGATCCACAGGCCGGTGAGCTTCATGCCGTCGTTGCGCGAGACGGCCTTGGGTTGCGAGGCAAAGCCGGCTTCATAGAGCGTTGGAAAGAGGAAATCTCCCGATCCGTCGCCGGTAAACATGCGCCCGGTGCGGTTGGAGCCGTGCGCGCCGGGCGCCAGGCCCAGCACCATCACGCGCGCCTGCTCGTCGCCGAACGAAGGCACGGGCCGGCCCCAATACTCACAGCCCAGGTAGGCACGGCGGCGGGTGCGTGCCACTTCGGCGCCATACTCCCGCAGCCGCGGGCAGAGCTCGCAGGCTGCGATCCGGGCGTTCAGGGCTTCGAGTGGGGAAACGGCGCCGTCCATGGCAAAATTCTAGGCCATTGGGCCTGGTTGAGGAATTTGCGCGAGGTCTGGAAGCGCATTGGACGGGGTAAACCGTAGCTATTTGAGCGCGGAGGCATTCAGGCGGGCGATGCGGCCGTTGGGGCCGACGACGAAGGGCAGGGAGAGAGCATTCCAGTTCCCGTCGTCGATGGGCTGCCAGGTTTTGCCGTCGTCGCGGCTTATGTCCGAGCCGTTGGTGCCGACGGTGATCCAGACCTTGAGCGTGTCGCTCCATTCGACGGAGGAGCGATAGCCGTGCGGCGGCTTGGCGGAGGCGGTCCAATGCTTCCAATCGCTTATCGTATGCGCTGCCGTGCCGTTGGGCTCATTTGGCTTGACGTAGTCGCCGCCAACGACCATGCCATGTTTCATGTCACGGAACGCCACCGAGAAGACGCCGGAAGAATCGTCTCCTCCCGTGATCGGGACTGGAATTCTCAGGCACTGATCCGTCCCCCTGCCAGTTACTAGCAATGGAGAGATATACACGCTTGCGCCCGCCTTGCCGCCGGTTCCCAAAATATATCTACGGGAGCCGAAGACAAAAATGGAAGAGTTGCTTGCAGCAAATGCGGCTTGTTCGCCGGAGACGGAACACCCCGCATCATCGATAAACCATCCGTGTCCCAGCAGCATCGCCTCCGTGTAAAACCGGCTCTTGACTGGATCGCCTATCAGAACCCCTGTGTGGCTGTCCCCGATGGCATAGCCGAAGTCGCCGTGTTGAAACACGACTGCATCCCAGAAACCATCCTTCTCGGTGTTTTTGGAATTGACCTCCCACGTCTTGCACCCATCGGTGGTCTTGTAAAGCCGGCTCTTGTCCCCCGGCCCGGAGGCCATCACGATGGCCGTTTGCGCATCCCAGGCCTGGACGCCGCGAAAATCCAGCGTTGCGCCGTCCGTGGCCGCGTCCGGAATCGTGCACTTCTGCCAGTGGGCGCCGGCGTCGGTGGTCCTGAGCACGGTGCCCCCGGTGCCGCTGGCCCAGGCAACCGTGCCATCCACGGAGTAGATGCCGCGCAGGCCGGCCGTCGAGCCGGAGTCCTGCATCTGCCAGGGCGAGCGAGACTGCGCCGGAGATTGGCAAGAAGCGAGAACTGCAATGGTTATGACCAAGGCGAGCCGGGGAACTTGCATGGGGGAAAGTATAGCGGTGTGGCCGCGGATTCGCTAGAAATCGCAAGCGTGTCGCCGGTCACTTGGCGCCCTTGGATGTACCGGTATAAGAAGAATCAACCTGTGAATAAACTCAAGTTAACCTTCTCACTAACGCTGGCGGCTTGTGCGTGCCTGGCATCGGCACAGCAACCGCTGTACGAACAATTCAGAGCGCACAACGCGGCGATGACCGCTGTCCAGCCGGCGTGGATGTCGCCGCTGATCCAGCCCGACCCGCGGCTGTCGCAATCGGTGCGGCTGTCGTTCTCAAACTCCTACACCCCGGCGCGCACCCAGACGGAGAACTACGGCAACGGCCACACTGTCGGCGTGGTTCTTGGCGACCGCGTGCAACTGAACTTCATGGCGCCGGCGTACTTCCAGAACCACTCCGCCGCGGCCGCGGACGGTTTTGGCGACACCATGGTGGAAGGCAAGTACCGGCTGGTCTCAGGCAACGCCCAACACGGCGACTTTGCCCTGACCGCCCTGCTGGCCTATAGCGCGCCCACCGGCAGCCACCTGAACGGTGCGGCCACCGGGGTCTACTTCCCGAACCTGGCCGCGGGCCGCGCATGGGGACGCTTCAACGTACAGACCACGCTGGGCGGCTACCTGCCTACGGGCAAAATCGCGGCGCAGGGCCGCTCCATCTCATGGAACTGGACCGCGCAACTGCACCCAACCCAACATGCGTGGCTGGACATCGAGGACAACCCGACCTTCAACTTCGGCGGCCCTTTCGACCGCAAGACGGAGAACTTCGTGACCCCGGCGGCCTTTTACCTGCTGCGGCCCAAGGCGTGGGCGCCCACGCATTCCTTCCTGGTGTTCGATTGCGGGATGCAGATTGCCACCTCCGGCTTCCATACCTACAACCACAACCTGATCGCCGAGACGCGGTACATGTTCTGAAGGCAGTGAACAGTGGACAGTGAACAGTGATCAGCCGAAGGCCGTCAGCGATCAGCGATGGAACGCCTCACGCCGGGTATTCGTAGTACTCTCGGAACGGATTCTGAGGAGGCAGCCATGTATTGCAGCGGATGTGGTCAGGTTTTGGTCACCGGGCAGGCGGTTTGCCCACAATGCGGAAGGCCGGCCGCGGCGCCGGTCCCGCCGATGCCCGGACTTCAGTTTCAACTGGAGAGCTACGCGGGCAAGGTGAAGGCTCTGAGCGTGGTCTGGTTCATCTACGCCGGCTTTTCCCTGTTGACCGGAATCGTCGGACTGGCCTTTGCCAATGCGTTCCTGGGCGGCCGCTTCGGTTATTGGATGCACGGACCCTGGACGAACGGCCCCATGGGGCCGGGTTGGCCCTTTTCGTTTGCGCTGCATTTTGCCTGGATTTATATCGTGTTGCGCGCGGGCCTGGCGCTGGCAGCCGGCTGGGGCCTGTGGGAGCGCGCGCCTTGGGGGCGGATCGTGGCCATTGTCGCGGCCTTTTTCTGCCTGCTCAAATTTCCCTTCGGCACGGCCCTGGGCATCTGGACACTGGTGGTTCTGATGGGGTACCGGAATACGACGCTCTACGAACAGTTGTAGTGCAGGGAAGCGGCATTCCTGGCCAACCCCTCGCATCCGGGGCGTGAAAACTTCTACACTATCGCGGAGAGCCGATCGGGCCCGTTGGGTAAGGTCGGCTCTTTTTTCTGGACGAGGCATCCAACTCCATAGCCAGTTCCGCGACTGAAGAAGTTCAGGAGAAGATGTCTTGAGACGAGATTTGCCCGTTCTACTGCTGTTTGCAACCTTTCTCTGTGCGAACGCCCAGGAGCCGAAGGCGACCAATGCCGGCCAGGCGAACGCTCCCCGGCCCACCGGCCCGGCCTCTACCGAGCCGCTGGATATGCCCGCAGCGGGCGGCAGCAACGGCGCCCAGATGTCCCTGAGGGATTGCCTGTCCCAGAATCGTGCGTGCCAGGTTAAGGCACCCGCACTGCATGAGCAGGCGGGGGCACAGCCGTGGGGCCTTGGAAATGCGCGCATGTATGGGATTCCCGTCATTGGGCCCAAGGGCACCGACCCTAAAGGCTGCGTAACGGACAGTCGGTGGGGGCCGCCGCAGGTGATCTGCAACCAAGGGCAGTCTCTCGGAGATAGCCGGCACGAAGCCGAACCGACATTTGCTCAGGCCATTACCAGGGCCGGGAGTGGCATGACGCCGCACGCTCCCGCTGCGCTCAATCTTCAATACTCTGTTTTCGGGGGTACGCGAGATTTTGCCGGGGATGAAACAAGTCTGAACGTTATGAATGCCCAGATGTGGGTTCATTCATCGGGTTCGCAGAGCCTCTACACAGGCTCCTTGAGCGGATATGCGCCGGGTGACGCGATAGGAATAAGCGCATCCGCCTTTAGTGTGGGACAGAGTTTGGCGCAGAACGAGGGCCTGGAATGGCGCGCACGCCTGGGCGAGACGGGGAATGTACCCCAGGGCAAGCTCAATACGCAGACTTGCGGTCTCACATGCAAGTTCTCGTTGGCTCAGACTCAAGGTACTGCGGGAAGTTGGGGAAATGAGCTGGCCTTGATTGATGTGACGCAAGGCTACAACGCCGGCTATATCTCAAACATCAGATCAGGTACTTTTACCGGCTCGGGAACGAACTGGGATGCCACTTTTGGCGATACGACCGCCACGACGACAACCACCGCTGCGGTGAGCAATGCCAGTGGTGGAAACGCGAAGATCAATATTTTTCCGGAGTCGAATGCGACGCTCTCTCTCGTTAGTTCGGCGGGATTCAGTACCGGCCAGACGGTCTGCATGTTCGACAAGATGGACCCTAGTTGGCAATGCTCTCATATCACGGCAGTGCCGGACGGGACGCACATCACCGTGGATGTGATGAATTACCCTCTCACAAATAACTCGACAGTAGCTGCGGGCGGACTTACCGGGTATGGCTTTGGTATGGATGCCGATTGGGTAGTTCCGGGTGTGACGAACGGGATGGCCGTCAGCGGAGAGAGTGGGCTGGACGGAACTGTCCGGCAGGTATACCCCATTGTTTCCAACGCCAGAGGAAACACGTTGACGATTTACAACGGCGCCGGAGTGAATCAAAACATCAATACGCGGTCCTACCGCTCGGCCGCAGGGGAAGGCGGTACGGCAGGCGTGACAGTGAGCGGTGGAACTGTTACTGCTTGCACGGCTACTGGCGGCACCGGCTATAGCACGACCAACCCACCCTCCATCGCGATCACGGGCATCACTTACACCACCGCGCCGATGGTCTATCCCACGGTGACAAGCGGCGCGCTGTCGGGATGCACCGTTTTGTATGCGGGCGCAGGCATTGCCGGAACCCCGGTAGCGAAGGTCAACCCCAATCCGTACCATATTTACCCGCAGGCCCGAACTCTGAATGTCTATGACGAGGCCACCGGGGCGGTGGATGGATCGGCAATCGTCACAACTCCCGTTGTCGGTACTTTCGCTAGAGGAGATACGCTGGAGCAGCCGCACTACTTCAGAATGAAGCTGAACGGGTTGAATTTCGGCTTCAATAACTATCAAGAAGGCGGCCAGCATTCCAATTTCTACTTCAACTCAGCCGGTCAATTCGGGAGTAACGATTACGAAGGGCAGTTTATAAACAATAACGATCCGACACTTTATAGCAGTTATCCAGCGGTTAGTTTAACCGGGTATATCCCCGGACGCGGCCAACTAACTACACCGTATGGAATGGTGCTTTCCGGCCCTCATCGCGATGGACTGGTCATGAGGTTGCCTCCTTATGGAGGCAACGGAGGAAGCGTGATGGGGGCGGTATACGTCGGCTGCGGCACAAGCGCACAGTGCGCTGCATGGAATACGACCTATCCCATGCTGAACGCGCAGGGCTGGAATAGCGCCCAGGCCAAGCAGGCGGAAGACATTCTCGGCTACAACCCGGCGACGCAAACCTGGACTCTCACTGCCGGGGCAAAGGGCAACGCCGGGGCCGGCTCATCCTGCGCCTTGAGCTTCGGCCCTTCCGGGCTTTCTCTGGCAGGTCCGAACTGCGCCTCGCACATTACCATGAGAAACTCTGCGGAGTTACGGGCTGACCGTCCCGCGCGGATGCTTCCAGCGGTTGTCGAATCCAGAACCGCCTCTGCGCTTGCAGAGGGCGAGAGTGCGGTGGCGGGCCCGGCAGTGGAAGGTGATTCCATCACCATCAATGGAGTTACATGTGCGGCGGGGTCGCCTTGCACCGTTCTGCCCGGCTCGAATGTTCCCGCGTGGCTGCAATATCTGGGCACCGGGGCGGATGGGGCCAACACCAACGCCAGCGGCGCTTTGAGCGGAGAGAAGTTCTATACCGACTTTACCGTTCCTTCGGGAAAGACAGTGACCGTGGACGCCAGCAAGGGCGGGCTTGTGGTGCACGCCACGGGAGCCTGCACCATTGCCGGATCGATTGTTGCGCGAAACCAGGACGGATCCAGCGGAGTGACGGGCGGCAGCGGCGGTGGCGGCGGTGGTGGTGCGGCGGCGGGTGCCAAGGGAAAGAGCAGCTATCCGACCATTGCGGCATCCGGATTTGGTGCGGAGGATGGAGGAGCTTTCGGCGCGGCTAACGGCCGAGCGGCGGGCAACGGAGCCTCCATGCCGGCCAGCCTGATCCGGGCATTTTCGAACTCCGGCGGCGGCGCGGACGGGCTCTATCTGCTGGGCGCGGGCGGCGGCCAGGGAGCCAACTCCGGCGGCGCGGGCGGAGCGGGCGGCGGCGGCGTGGTGCTGATTTGCGCCTCCATCTCCGGCAACGATGGGGCCTATGACGGCGTCATTGACGCCAGCGGCGGTTACGGCCTTCCTGCCGCGGCAGACGCCACTGGGTCTGGCGGCGGCGGGGGCGGCGGAGCGGTGATTCTTTCTTCGCAGGCCAAGGTAAAGTCCTGGCCGGCGGTCCATGCGGCCGGAGGTCCGGGGGCGCTGGCTAGTGTTCCGCAGGCTCTGGCCACTGGGGGAAGCTGCACGTCGCGGCCCAAGATCGCGCTGGGTGTCGCTTCCGGCGCGCTGTCGAGTTGCACGGTGGCGCAGGCCGGGGCCGGGTGCGGCGCGGGCGCGGACGTGGTCTGGAATATCGTGGGCGGCGGCACCGGGGGAACCATCACCGCGATCTGGAGCGCCGGGGCTCTGCAATCGTGCCAGGCACAGGGCGGTACAGGCTACAAGGCGGCAACCTATGCCACGGCGGGTGCGGGCGGAGACGGCGGCAACGGCTGGAGTGCGAAGTTTCAGGGCTGGTAAGGAGGGACTGCGGGCGGAAGCGGAGGCTCCCGGACCGCAGTACAATCTGAGCCATGAGTTTTCCTGAAATGCGAATGCGGAGGCTGCGGCGCAGCGAGGCCATGCGGGCGCTGGTGCGCGAGACAACGCTTGAACCCGGCGACCTGATCTATCCCCTGTTTCTTTGTCCCGGCGAGGGCGTGCGCCGTCCGGTGGGCTCCATGCCGGGAGTCTTCAACCTGTCGGTGGACGAGGCGGTCAAGGAAGCCGAGGAAGTCGCTCGGCTCGGCGTGGGCGGCCTGTTGCTCTTTGGCCTGCCGGAGTCCAAGGACGAGCGGGGCTCGGGCGCCTGGGACGACGACGGGATTGTGCAGCAGGGGTTGCGCGCGCTCAGAGCGTCGGCCGCCTCGAAGAAGCTGGTGCTGATTGCCGACGTCTGCCTCTGCGAGTACACCAGCCACGGCCATTGCGGCATGATCGTCGAGGGCCGGGACGACTTTGAAATCGACAACGACAGTTCGCTCGATTTGCTGGCCCGCACCGCCGTGAGCCAGGCCCGGGCAGGAGCCGACGTGGTGGCTCCCAGCGACATGATGGACGGGCGCGTGGCGGCCATCCGCAAGGCTCTGGACGCGGCTGGCTGTGCACAGACGCCCATCCTGAGCTACGCTTCGAAGTTCGCCTCGGCCTTCTACGGGCCGTTCCGCGAGGCGGCCGACTCGGCGCCGCAGTTTGGCGACCGCAAGTCCTATCAGATGGACGGAGCGAATCTGCGCGAGGCCATGCGCGAGATCGACCTGGACATCGGGGAAGGCGCGGACATGATCCTGATGAAGCCGGCCATGCCCTATCTGGACGTGGTGCGGACGGCGCGGGAGCGGGTGGACGTGCCCCTCGGCGCCTACCAGGTCTCGGGGGAATACTCGATGCTGCAGGCGGCCTTCGAGAAGGGCTGGCTGGACCGCGACCGCGCCATCCTCGAGTCGCTGATGGGGATTCGCCGCGCCGGAGCGGGATTCATCGTGACCTACTTCGCCAAGGAAGCGGCGAAGCTGCTCTAGGTTTCTGACCGTGTGATGATGTGTCTTGGGTTCGTGCTTTCCCAGGTGCCCAAAAGCGAGGCACCTGGGGCACCCATCTTCCTTCAGTGGTTGTATTCGCTTCTTCCGGCACCTGGGCCGCGCGTCCTACTCCTGGATGAATGCCAGCAAATCGGCGTTCACCTGGTCCTTGAGGGTGGAGCACATTCCGTGGGGCGCACCGGGATAGACCTTCAGCGTGGAGCCTTTGATCAGCGCGGCCGAGAGCAGCGCCGAGTCGTTGATGGGCACAATCTGGTCGTCGTCGCCGTGCAGGATCAGCGTGGGCACGTCGAACTTCTTCAGGTCCTCGGTGAAGTCGGTCTCGGAGAAGGCCTTGATGCAGTCCAGGACGGCCTTGAATCCGGCCTGCATTCCCTGCAGCCAGAAGAAGTCCCGCAATCCTTGCGAAACCTTCGCACCGGGCCGGTTGGCGCCGTAGAAGGGTTCGCTCAGGTCCTTGAAGAACTGCGAGCGGTCGGCCAGCACTCCGGCGCGGATGTCGTCGAAGACCTTGATGGGTAGCCCGCCGGGATTGGCCGCCGTTTTCAGCATCAGCGGCGGCACGGCGCCGATCAGCACCGCCTTGGCGACGCGCCAGGTGCCATGACGACCGATATAGCGCGCCACCTCGCCGCCGCCGGTGGAGTGGCCCACATGCACCGCATCGCTCAGGTCGAGCGCCTCAGTCAGTTCGGCCAGGTCGTCGGCGTAGGTGTCCATATCGTTGCCGCCCCAGGGTTGGCCGGAGCGCCCGTGTCCGCGGCGATCGTGGGCGATGGTGCGGTATCCATGCGAGGAGAGAAAGACCATCTGGTCTTCCCATGCGTCGGCCTGCAGCGGCCAGCCGTGGCTGAAGACCACGGGTTGACCCTCGCCCCAGTCCTTGTAATAGATTTCAGTACCGTCTTTGGTGGTAATTGTGGGCATGAAAAGCCTCCTTGTTTCGGGTTGGGGGAAGTTCGTGGGACTCCGTCCCGGTGCTGCGAGGAGCCCTTTGCAGCGGGGGTGGCGCCGGTTCATTCCGGCTGCGACACGCCTCAACAGGCGCAACCTAGGAGAAATCTAACAGAATGAGGACAAAGCTGTGTGAATCGAAATGCTCAGTCCGCGAACTCCGCCTCCGGGCCTTTTCATTGGACAGTGAGGAGGAGAATACGACCGCCCGCGGAGGGTACGTTTTGCGATGGAGGCGGAGTGTGGTCTCCTAGTAGCAGAACCCGCCTATGCTGAAATCAATTGAAGGTTATTTTGAATTCACGCGCCTGGGGACCAACTGGCGCACCGAAATTCTGGCCGGCGTCACCACCTTTGTGACCATGGCCTATATCGTGCTGGTGAACCCCGCCATTCTGGCCGCGGCCGGGATGCCGCTGGCAGCGGTCACGGCGGCTACCTGCCTGTCGGCGGCCTTTGGCTCGATCCTGATGGGCGTGGTGGCACGCTATCCCATTGCGCTGGCGCCTGGCATGGGCCTGAATGCCTACTTTGCCTACGCCGTGTGCATCAAGATGCACGTGCCGTGGCAGACTGCCCTGGGCGCGGTCTTTCTGTCCGGCGTGATCTTCCTGGCGCTGACCGCGGTGGGCATCCGGCAGATGATTCTGCACGCCATTCCCCACGAACTCTACGCCGCGGTGGCCAGCGGCATTGGCCTCTTCATCGCCTTCATCGGCTTTCGCAACGCGGGCCTGGTGGTGAGCGACCCGAACACCATGGTCAGCCTGGGCAACCTGCGCAATCCCACCACTGCCCTGGCCCTGCTGGGCCTGCTCGTGATGGTGGCGCTGCAGATCAAGAAGGTGAAGGGCGGCATTCTGATCGGCGTGGTTTCAATTACCGCCATAGCCTGGACGATGGGTCTGACGCATTGGGCGCCGTCCTCGGGAGGCTTTTCCAGCCTGGCCTCCACCGCCTTCAAACTCGACATTCGCGGCGCCCTCAACAAGGGGTTTCTGGAGATCATCTTCGTCTTCTTCTTTGTCGACTTGTTCGACAACCTGGGGACCCTGGTGGGGGTGGCCAAGCGCGCCGGGATGATCGAGCCCGACAACAACATTCCCCGGCTGAACAAGATTCTGTTTGCCGATGCCACAGCCACCGTCTTCGGCTCCATGACGGGAACCTCGACCGTGACCAGTTACGTGGAATCGACGGCCGGCGTGGCAGCCGGCGGACGCTCCGGCGTGACCGCCATCGTGACCGGCCTCCTGTTCCTGGTGGCCATCGGCGCCGCTCCCTTTGTGGGCATTGTGCCTGCCGCGGCCACCGCGCCGGCGCTCATCCTGGTGGGTTCGATGATGCTCACCACCGTCTCCGAAATCAGTTGGCACGATCCGCTCGTGGCGGTTCCGGCCTTCCTTACTCTGGTGTTGATTCCCTTTACCTGCTCCATCGCCAACGGACTGGGCTTCGGCGTCATTGCCTGGGCCGCGCTGCACCTGGTGGCCGGCAAGATGCGCCGCAGGGATTGGCTGCTTTATGTGTTGGCCGTGCTGTTTCTGGTGCGATTCATCTACTTGGGAACAAGCTAGGGACTGGCGCCGCGATGATCCGTCGCGGCAGGTTGGCAGGTTGAATCCCCCTGCTCCCCTGCTCACCAAAAAGTCGTAATCTCTTCCCCTCCAACCCCTGTACTATGAGTGGGAGGCTTGAGTAGAACTCTCGACGGCACGTCCCTTTGGGGGAATTCGTACAGGCGGGACCTGGTCCCAGGTTCATTCCTGCAACGAATCGGCCCTGAGAATCGCTGCGGATTCATTCGAGATGCACCTGGGGCCCCTGCCGGAGAAGCGGATGAAAACGACCTGGAAATTCGAAGCAAAGGGGTTGACGCTGCCCCGTCTGGGGATGGCGGCCGCGGCCTCGCTGGCGCTGGCGCTGGGACTTTCGTCCTGCGAGAACGTGGCCAGCTATACGCAGCCCAGCCTGGTGCGCGTCATCGACGCTTCCTATATTGCGCCGGCGGTCAATGTGTTTGTGGAGAGCGTCGAACTGGCGGGAAACATCGGCCAGGGAACCATCACCTCCTACGGCACGCTTGCGGCTTCGCCCGACGCCCTCATCAAGATCACGGCAGCAACCGGAGGGGCGGCCCTGGTTACGACCAATGGCACGCTTCTCGCGGGCCACCAGCACTCGGTTTTTCTTACCGACAACGGCGCGGCGACCAACAGCTATGAAGTCACGGTGCTCGAAGACCAGCAGGTGCCGGCGGCCGGCGGCCACTCGGCCTTCCGGTTTCTCAATCAGGCGCCCAAGACCGGCGCGGTCGATGTGTATATGGTTCCCTCGGGCAGCACGCTGGCCAACACCATTCCCATTGCCACGGCGCTGCCGGTGGGCGCGACCGCCGGCTACATCAGCTTTACCTCGCAGACCGTGACCATGGTCATTACGCCCACCGGCACGGTGGCGACCAAGTACACTTCCACCGCCATGGGCCTGGTGGGCGGCGAAGTGCGTACGGTGCTGATTGTCGACACCCAGTTGACCAGCAATCCGCCGGTTCAGGTCTTCATGGCCAACGATGTGAACTAGGGCCTGTCACTGTGCCGGAACTGCCGGCGCGTTATACTTTCCGCCAATGCAAATTCTGGACCCATCCATACGCTCGATGTGGGGACTGGCGCACGACGGGGCCATCCTCACGATCATTCTGGCCTTTGTGGGCTATCTGGTGACCTTCATGATCACCCGAATGCTGGCCCGGCGCCGCGACAAGCTCGAAATGGTGACCAGACGCCTGAACGAGTTCTACGGGCCGCTCTATGTCGCCTCCCAGGCCGGCAACATCGCCTACCGCTCGCTGCTTAAGAAACAAGGCAAGACGCAGAGCTTTCCCATCCTCGACAGCGAAATGAAGGAGTGGATGCTGTGGATGACCACCATCTTCATGCCCCTCAATGACATCCGCGAAAAGATCATCATCGAGAAGGCCTACCTGGTGGTTGAAGAGCAAATGCCGCACTGCCTGCTGGATTTTGTCACCCACGTGGTGGGTTACAAGGCGGTGCTGGCCAAGTGGTCGGAGGGCGACTACTCCGAGCGGCGTTCCACCATCGGCTGGCCTCCGGAGTTTGACATCTACGTCGAGCGCTCGTATGCCGCCCTGAAGGCCAAACAAACCAGCCTGATGCACAATTCCCTCTGGAAGTACTACCACCAGTTCCGCACGCGGAAAAGCCACAAGTAGAGCAATTCTCCTGTTAGTGCAGAGTGCAGCGTGGACCGGGAGGTCCACGCTACAGCCGGCCGGGAGGCCAGCGTTACTGGTTCCTGCTCTACTCCCTATTCCCTGTTCCCTATTCCCTTTCTTCCGTCTACTCCACCAGCTTCAAGCTGGTTTCCGCTGTGGCCAGGGAACTGCCGCCCACCCAGATTTTGTAGGTGGTGGGCTCGACGGTGCGCTGGATCTGGACGTTGTAGAAGTTCAGCTCGTCGAATCCGAGAGGGAAGTCGACGTGTTTGGTTTCGCCGGGGGCCAGGGCGATGCGGGCAAAGCCCTTCAGCTCGCGGACCGGCTGCTCCACCGAGGCCGCGGTGTTGCGGATGTAAAGCTGCACCACCTCGGTTCCGGCCACGCTGCCGGTGTTTTTCACGTCCACGCCCACGGTGGTGACCGGCTGGTGACCGGAGGCCAGCACCTCGCGCGCTGGAATCTCGGAGCGGCTGAGGGTGGGCTGCTGGTAGCTGAAGCGGGTGTAGCTCAGGCCCCAGCCAAAGGGGAAGAGGGCCGAGTTTTCCTCGTCCATGTAGCGCGACATGAACTTCTCGTCCGCGCTGCGAGGCATGTGGCTCAGGTCGCCGTGCGCCGGGCGGCCGGTGGGCAACTGCGCATAGTAGAGCGGCTCCTGGCCTACGGCGCGGGGCAGGCTGGCCGGCAGTTTGCCGGAGGGGTTCACGTCGCCAAAGAGCACATCGGCAACGGCATGGCCGGCTTCGATGCCGGGGCTCCAGGCCTCCACGATGGCGGGCACATGCTGGGCGGCCCACTTGATTTCCAGCGGCCGAGCGGCCAGCACCACCAGAATCACCGGCTTGCCGGTGGCCGCGACGGCCTCCAGAAGCTGCTGCTGCGCGCCGGTGAAGCCCAGCGTGACGCGGCTGGAGGCTTCTCCCTCCATCCAGTCGGTGCTCTCGCCCAGAGCCAGAATCGCTACATCGGCCTTTTTGACTGTTTCAACCGCCTCGGCGATGGTCTTGGCGTCGTCCGGAACGGGCAGGGAAGCAAGGGTTGAGTTGGCACCACCAAAGCTGATCTGTTTGAGCACGTTGGCGTCTTCGCCGCTAAGCAGACCGCAGCCCGGAGCGTAGAGCAGCCGATCGCCCAGCCGTTCGGCGAGCGCGGTCCTGAGGGTGACCACGTATTTTGGATCGCCCTTGACGGTCCAGGCACCCAGCATTTCGCGCTGGTTGTCGGCCATGGGGCCAATCAGAGCCACCTTCTTCACCTTGGCAGTGAACGGCAGCAGGGTTCCCACGCCCTCCACCGGCTCGTTCTTGAGCAGAACCAGGGTTTCGTCGGCCACTCTGCGAGCCGCGGCGCGGCGCTCCGGCGTGGCGTCGTAGGCGGGAGATTCGGCTGTGTAGGGGTGGTCGAAGAGGCCCAGGGCGAACTTGACGCGCAGAATGCGGCGGACCGCCTCATCGACGACGCCCTCGTGGATTTTGCCGGATCGAACCTGTCCGATCAGCACGGTGCCGTAGAGGTTGCCCTCCATGTCCATCTCCACGCCGGCTTCGAGAGCCTTGCGGGCCACCGTGGGCCCATCGCCGATGGAGTGGTTGATCAACTCGGCCACCGCGCCCCAGTCGGAGACCACGAAGCCGTCAAAGCCCCACTCCTTGCGCAGAATCTGGTTGAGTGTGAAGGGATTGGCGGTGGCGGGAACGCCGTTGATGGAGTTGAAGGAACTCATCAGCGTGGCGGCGCCGGCCTCGACGGCGGCGCGATACGGCTCCAGGTAAACCTGGCGCAGCGTAATTTCGCCCATATCCACGGCGTTGTAGTCGCGGCCGGCAATGGCCGCGCCGTACGCGGCAAAATGCTTGACGCTGACCGCGGTCGAGTCGGGCTTGGAGAGGTCGTCCTGCTGGTAGCCCTTCACCCAGGCGCGGGCCATGGCCGAACCCAGGTAGGGGTCTTCGCCGCTGGACTCGATGATGCGTCCCCAGCGCGGGTCGCGGGCAATGTCCACCATGGGCGAAAAGACCCAGGCGATGCCGTCGGCGCGCGCCTCCGTGGCGCCGAAACGCGCTACCGTCTCGGCTGCCGACGGATCCCAACTCGCCGCCAGCGCCAACGGCACCGGGAAGGTGGTTCGGTGGCCGTGAATCACGTCGAACCCGAAGAGGATGGGGATGTGCAGGCGCGCCTTTTCCATGGCGATGTGCTGGTAGTGATTGGTGGCCTCGATGCCCGACACATTGAGCATGGAACCCAACTGGCCCTTGGCCACCAGCTCGTCATAGTGGAGGTTGGAGGCGCCCGGCCCGGTGGCGAATCCGGCTGAATACTGCACCAGTTGCCCGATCTTTTCCTCCAGCGTCATTTGCTTGAGCAGCGCTTCGACGCGCGTGCTCACCTCTTTCGACGCCAGTTGGGGGTTGGGCGCCGGCACGGACTGGGCCACTGCCGCGACACAGCCGAGGGCGGCAATCGACAAAGGGGAAAGCAGGTTCAGTAGAAGGCGAAGCGCAGGTGTTTTCATGGCGCGCCCATCATAAAAGGTTTGAGGGCGCACTGTCAGGGCCAGAGCACACATGTTTCCTGCCTCCTGCTTCTTGTCGCGGGTTCGCGTTCCAGAAAGGATTCTTCCCTCGCTGCGAGGTGTGAAACGCCGGCGGGCTTCCTGAGCAGGAAAAGTCCTGTCGCCCGAGAGCGCAAATGCACTAATCTTGGCTGAGACACGTATGGCACTTTACTTTCGTTATTTTCGCAAGGCGGTCTGGCAGGCCCTCGATCACGACGTGTTGAACACGTCCAAGGCGGCTGCCTACTCCGGGATGCTGATGCTGTTCCCGGCGCTGGTGGTGCTGACCACGCTGCTGGCCGAGGTGCCGGAGGGTACATCGCTGGTGGGTGAGGTGCGCGCTGCCTTCGAACAGTTGCTGCCCGCCGATTCGATGTCGCTGCTGCAGTCCGCTCTGGAAACCCGGCGCATCCACTCTGCGCAGGTGATTCTTTCCGCGGTCAGCCTGTCGGTTTTTGCCGGCCTGGGCATGATGCTGTCGCTGATGGAGGGCTTTCGGCGGGCTTACCGCCTGAAACGCGAAAGCTGGGGCTTCTGGGAACGGCGAGCCCGGGCCCTGCTGCTGGTGCCGATTGTGCTGGTGCCGTTGGCGCTGGCGACTCTGCTGCTGGTTTTTGGACGGCAGATCGAGGCCTGGATGATCGACAATGCCGACCACGAGTTGCGCCGCGCGGTGATCTTTTTCTGGCGCCTGGTGCGTTGGGGAATCTCCATGGCCACCAGCACCTGCGTTCTGGGAGCCTTGTATCACTTCGGCACGCGGCGCAAGGAGCACTGGCCCCTGGTGGCGCCGGGGGCCATCACCGCCACCGTCGTCTGGTTTCCCGCTACCCTGGCGTTTGGCTGGTATGTGACGCGCATTGCCAACTACTCGATGTTCTACGGCTCCTTTGGCGCCGGCATCGCCACCCTCGTCTGGCTCTACATGACTTCGTTCAGCACCCTGCTGGGCGCGGAGCTGAACGGCGTTCTTTTCCGGGAGCGCCAGGAAGAGGCGGAGCCTTCCCTGGTTCCCGAAACCAGTCCCGCAGGTCTGTGACCGATCTCACCGACCATTGTGTGGTCCTCCGTGCAAAATACATTGAGGCGGTCTGCGGGCTTATCCCCCGTGTACAATAAATCGGGCCGCAATCAGATTGAGCTTCTTTAGAGCGGTCCAAAATTTTCGTGTTCTTTCCGCCATCGTGCAACCTGGCGTTTTCCTGAGGAAAATGCCGTTTCAAGCCGATGGTTCATGGAACAACAATTTCAAGATCGCGATAGCCCACTGAAATTCATTTGGAGTAATCCCCATGCCGTTTGCAGAATTGAACCTGACCGACACCGCCTCCCAACGTCGCGCAAAGATCGTTGCCACGCTGGGCCCGGCCTCTAACTCCGAGTCCGTTTTCCGGGATCTGGTTCGTGCCGGCGTCGATGTGGCCCGCCTGAACTTTTCCCATGGCACCCACGAGGAGAAGCGGGATCTCATCAAGATGATCCGCAAGGTAAGCCGCGAGGAAGGCAAGCCGCTCTGCATCCTGGGCGACCTGCAAGGGCCGAAAATCCGCACCGGGAAGCTGAAGGATGGCCAGCCCGTTCTGCTCACCGCCGGCGAGCGCCTCACCATTACCGCGCGCGAAGTTCCGGGCAACGCATCGCTGGTGGGCACGACCTTCAAGACCCTGGCGGAAAACGTCGAACAGGGCTCCCGCATTCTGCTCTCCGACGGCCTCATCGAGTTGCGCGTGCATGAAGTGCTGGGCGACGACGTGGTTTGCGAAATCATCAACGGTGGCATGCTGGGAGAGCACAAGGGCATCAACCTGCCAGGTATTCCGGTGCGCGTTCCCTCGCTGACGGAAAAGGACGCCGAGGATCTGGAATTTGCGCTGAAGGCCGGCGTGGATGCCATTGCCGTCTCCTTCGTCCGCACGGCCGAGGATGTACGCCTGGTTCGCAACCGGGTTACCGCCCTGGGTGGAGAGACCTGGATCATCGCCAAGCTGGAAAAGCCGCAGGCCATCGAGCACCTGGACGCCATTCTGACCGCGGCCGACGCCATCATGGTGGCGCGCGGCGATCTGGGCGTCGAGATTCCCCCGGAGCGGGTTCCCGCCATCCAGAAGCACATCATTCGCCGCGCTGCCGAATTCCGCAAGCCGGTCATCACCGCCACGCAGATGCTGGAGTCGATGATCGAAAACCCGCGCCCCACCCGCGCCGAGGTTTCCGATGTGGCCAATGCCGTCTATGACGGCACCGACGCCGTGATGCTCTCGGGCGAATCGGCCGTGGGCAAGTACCCGGTCGAGACCGTCTCCATGATGGCTCGCATCGTGGCCGACGCCGAGCGCAACATCAAGGAACAGAACTACACCGAAGCGCGCGAGCGGCGCACCAGCCTTTCCATCGCCGAGACCATCTGCGAAGCCACGGCCCACGCTGCCGACGACCTTGACCTGCGCGGCATCGCGCTGTTCACCGAGTCGGGACAGACCGCTCGCCAGCTTTCCAAGTACCACCCCTCGGCGCCCATCTTCGCGCTGTCGCCGGTCGAGGTCACCATCAACCGCCTCAACCTGCTGTGGGGCACCACTCCCATCCGCTGCCCCAAGGTGAACACCACCGAGGCCCTGGTGGATTGCGCCGAGCAGCTGCTCGAACAGAACGGCTTCGTTCGCAACCGCGAAGTTATCGCCATCGTGGCCGGCACCCGCACCAAGTCCGGATCCACCAACTTTCTGCGCCTGCATGTGATGGGCGAGCACGCTATGGAAGGGGTCCGCTTCTTCTCGCCGCACGACGATGAGAATGCCCCTGTGCCGGTTTCCATTGCCAAGCCCAAGCGTCCCGCCGCACGGCCCCCCGCCAAGGCTCCCGCAAAACGCAAGTAACCTGTTTCAAAGCTCAATCAAAAAGCGCCACTCCCGGCTGGGAATGGCGCTTTTTGGTTGGGATCGTTTCGATTGTTTGCGTTACTTCGCCGCCAACTGCCGCAGCACATATTGCAGAATGCCGCCGTGCTCGAAGTACTCGATCTCCTGGGGCGTGTCGATGCGGATCTTGGCGATGAACCGCTTGACCGCGCCATCGGCTGCCGTCGCTGTCACCGCGAGCATCTTGCCCGCTGCGAACCGCTTGGCCAGCAGTCCGGAGAGCTCCGGAAAGTCGAAGACCTCTTCGCCGGTCAGGCCGAGCAACTCGGCATTCTGACCGGCCTCGAATTGCAACGGCAGAATCCCCATCCCCACCAAATTCGAGCGATGAATGCGCTCGAAGCTCTCGGCGATCACCGCCCGCACTCCCAGCAACTTCGGCCCCTTGGCCGCCCAGTCGCGCGAGCTGCCGGAGCCGTATTCCTTGCCCGCCAGAATAATCAGCGGTACGCCGCGCTCGGCATACTTCACGCTCGCGTCGAAGATAGACATCGGCTCGCCTTCGGGAAGCAGTCGCGTCACACCGCCCTCAGTGCCGGGAGCGAGCTTGTTCCGCAGCCGCACATTCGCAAAGGTGCCGCGCACCATGACTTCATGATTGCCGCGCCGCGAACCGTAGCTGTTGAACTCCGAGGGCTTCACGCCGTGTGCGGCGAGGTACTGTCCCGCCGGCCCGTTGGCCTTGATGTTGCCGGCCGGAGAGATGTGGTCGGTGGTCACCGAGTCGCCCAGCACCGCCAGAACGCGCGCGCCCAGAATGTCCGTCACCGCTGCGGGAATCGGGGTGATGCCGTCGAAGTAGGGTGCCTTGCGGATGTAGGTCGAATCCGGCTCCCACTCGTACACGTCGCCCAGGGGGAACTTCAATCCCTGCCAGTTGGCGTCGCCCTCGCTTACGTTTGCGTACTCGCGGCGGAAGCCCTCGCTGGAGACGCCCCTTTCAATGGCCGCGGCCACTTCGGCTTGTGTGGGCCAAATATCGCGCAGGTAAACCGGATTGCCCTCGGGGTCTGTGCCCAACGCAGTGGTCTCGAAGTTGTGGCCAATGCTCCCGGCCAGAGCGTACGCCACCACCAGCGGTGGGCTCATCAGGTAATTGGCGCGCACGTCCACGTTCACGCGGCCCTCGAAGTTGCGATTGCCGCTCAGTACGCTGACGGCTACCAGCCCGTGCTCGTCGATGCTCTTTGAAACATCCGCCGGCAGCGGGCCGGAGTTGCCGATGCACGTCGTGCATCCATAGCCCACCACGTTGAAGCGCAGTTTTTCAAGATAAGGCAGCAGGCCGGCCTTGGCGTAATAGTCCGTCACCACGCGCGAGCCCGGCGCCAGCGAAGTCTTCACCCACGGCGGGACTTCCAGTCCTTTTTCAACGGCCTTTTTGGCGAGCAGACCCGCAGCCATCATCACCGAGGGGTTGGAGGTGTTGGTGCAGCTGGTAATGGCCGCGATCACCACCGAGCCGTGGTCCAGATATTTTTCCGGATCGACGCCGAAACGGCCCTTCACTGTTGTTGTGACCAATGCCGCGGGGTGCCCCATCCTTTCGCCGTCTTTTGGGCGAAAGGGTGGGAAACTATCAGTTTCCAGGGCGGTGTCCGTCACCGCCCCGCGTTCCCACTTGGCCGCCGTGCGCGTTCCCAGCGGTTCGGCCGTAGGCGACAGCAAACCCGGCAGTTGCTTCTGGAAGCTGGCGGCTGCATCCTTCACCAGTACGCGATCCTGTGGGCGCTTGGGTCCGGCCACGCTCGGCTCCACGCTTGCCAGGTCCAATTCCAGCGTCTGCGTGTACACGGCCTCAGGCGAACTGGCGGAGTGGAAAAGCCCCTGTTCCTTGTAATAGGCCTCCACCAGCGCAACCTGTTCTTCGCTGCGGCCGGTCAGGCGCAGGTAGCGCAGGGTTTCAGCGTCCACCGGGAAGATGCCGCAGGTGGCGCCATACTCTGGAGCCATGTTGCTGAGGGTGGCGCGATCGGCCAAAGGCAGCTCCGCTACGCCGGGTCCGTAAAACTCGACAAACTTCCCCACCACGCCCAGCTTGCGCAGTGCCTGGGTCACGGTCAGCACTAAATCAGTCGCGGTTGCGCCTTCCTTCAACCTTCCGGTCAGACGGAAGCCCACTACCTGCGGCACCAGCATGGAGACGGGCTGGCCCAGCATTGCCGCTTCGGCCTCGATGCCGCCCACGCCCCAGCCCAGCACGCCCAGGCCGTTGATCATGGTGGTGTGCGAATCCGTGCCGACCACAGTGTCTGGATAAGCCACCATCTCACCGTCTTTTTCGGTGGTAAATACCACCCGCGCCAGATATTCAAGATTCACCTGGTGGCAGATGCCCATTCCCGGCGGCACGGCACTGAAGTTGCGGAAGGCCGTCTGGCCCCACTTCAGAAAGGCATAGCGCTCGCGGTTGCGCTGAAACTCCAAAAACGTATTGGCATCCAGAGCCCCCGCGGCGCCGTACTCGTCCACCTGCACCGAGTGATCGATCACCAGTTCGGCGGGAACCAGCGGATTGACCCGTTCCGGGTCGCCGCCCAGGGTCTTGATGGCATCGCGCATCGCGCCCAGGTCCACCACCGCCGGCACGCCTGTAAAGTCCTGCATCAGCACCCGGGCCGGCATGTAGGCAATTTCCCGGCTGGGCTCCGCTGTGGCGTCCCAGTTGGCCAGAAATTCGATGTCCTCAGCCGTCACGTTCACGCCATCCTCGCGGCGCAGCAGGTTTTCCAGCAATATTTTCAAACTGAAAGGCAGGCGGCTCAGATCGAATCCGCGCGCCGAGAGCGCTGGCAGGCGATAGATGGTGTAGGAGCGGCTGCCGGAGGTGAGCGTGGCCCGGCTCAAAAAGCTGTTCATGGGGAAAAGGCCTTTCCATCCGCAATGGAGCGGACAAGTCTCTGAATTTGAACGCCGAAAACTCCGCCGCGCGGAGTTTCAACCAGGCAACCGGGCATCCCTCAGGCCTCGCAACGGAGTCTGGGAAACCAGGACACAACGGAAATAGATTACTCAGCGGAGGGGATTGCGTCCACGGTCGGGCCGCCCGCGGCGAAAACGCCGGAGCGTCGGCATTGAAGGGAGTTGTGATTGGCTGCGCATGGTCTCGAAGGCCGGTCGCTTGACCTGCAGAAATGATAAGCGGTCTGGCCAGAGGTATGCTGAGGGCTCTTTTATCGCCGCGCCAGCAGCAGCATCAGCGCAAACAGCAGCACCGGCACCAACGTAAGTCCCGCGTAGAGCAGCATCTTGCGCCCGCCGGGCAAATTGCGCCCGCGCAGGGCCGAGCGCCGTTCGCCCTCTTCCACGCCCACCTGTTCCTGGTGCTCCAGGTCCCAGGCCATCTCGCTGGCGGTGGCGTAACGGTGGCGTGGGTCGCGCTCCAGGGCGCGGTAAAGAATCTCCTGCAACTCGGGCGAAATCGCGGGGTTCAGCTTGCGTGCCGGGGTGGGGTCCTTCAGCACCCGCTCGTTCATCACCGCCAGCGGATTCGGCCCGCTGAAAGGCGTCTCGCCGGTCAGCATCTCATAGAGCATCACGCCCAGCGCGTAAATGTCGCTGCGCTGGTCGCCGCGCTGGCCCTTCACCTGTTCCGGAGAAATATAGTCGGGCGTGCCCAGGGTAGCCGTCATGTTGGTGAAGGTGAGCCGCCGTGCGTCTTCCTTCATGGCAATGCCGAAGTCGATCAGCTTGATGTGGTCCTCGGCGTGGACCATGATGTTTTCCGGCTTCAGGTCGCGATGCACCACGCCGTGCTTGTGCATGTAGTCCAGGGCGTCGCAGATGCTTACCGTGAGCTGGACCGCCCGCTCGATGGGCAGCTTGCGCTCTTCGTTCAGGATCGCCCGCAAGAGCCGGCCATCCAGCCACTCGATGACCATGTAGATGCGGCTGCGTTCTTCGCCGTCGTAGGTCTTCACTACGCCCGGATGGTCCAGCGTCTGGCCGATCTCCTGTTCGCGCTTGAAGCGCTCGAAGAGAACCGGGTCGGACTCCATCTCCGGGTGCGGAACCTTGATGGCCACCTGCCGGCCGTCGTTCATGTCGGTGGCCTGGAAGAGTACCGACATGCCGCTGCGCGCAATGGTGCGATCGATGCGGTAGTGGTCCAGCATCTGGCCGGGTTCGATCATCTGTTCAACCGTGTTCATGGGCGCGTTTTGCCGGTCGCTTCGATTGTTTCACGGCAGGGCGTAAGAAAATCGTTAGGAAACTCGAAAGGAAAACCGAATTTATCGGGTTAAGATGCGGACGGCGCCCCTTTGGGCCTCTCCGGCTGTCACTCTTTGGCCGTATATAGTTGGAGGGGACTCCAGCATGTTCCGTTTTCTGCGATTCATCACTTTCGGCCTGTTGCTGGCCTGCGCGATTGCACCCGCGCAGGCGAAGGCCCTTCTTGGCGGCGGCAGGTCCCACCGCCAGGACCTCCCGCAGGAGACGGGCTTTCTGAACCGCACCCTCGAACTGCATGGCGTCATTTACCACTACCAGGTCTACCTGCCCGAGGAGTGGCGGCGCGACGACCACAAGCAGTGGCCGGTCATTCTCTTCCTGCACGGGCGCGGCGAGCGCGGCTCGGAGGGGATGTGGCAGACGCAGTTCGGCTTGCCCCAGCAGGTGCGCGACCACCCCGAGCGCTGGCCCTTCGTGATCGTGATGCCGCAGTGTCCGCTGGCCAACTACTGGACCGACCCGGAGATGCTGACGCTTGCCATGGAGTCTCTGGACCGGGAAACGGCGGAGTTCCACCTCGACACGGACCGCACCTACCTGACCGGACTCTCACTGGGCGGATACGGCGCCTGGGAGCTGGCCAAACACCATCCGCAGCGCTGGGCCGCGGTGGCCATTGCCGCTGGCGGCATCTTCTGGAGCTATGCCCCGGAACGCTGGCAGGAGTCCTCGACTCTGCCGGCGGAATACGCCCGTGCGCTGGGCCACACGCCGGTCTGGATCTTCCACGGCGCCGAAGACAATGTGGTTGTGCCCAGGCAGAGCGAGATGATGTACGAGGCCTTCAAGGCTGCCGGCGGACGCGTGCGCCTGTGGCTCTACCAGGGGCTGAAGCACGACTGCTGGACCCGCGCCTACAATGAGCCGGAACTGCCGCGCTGGCTGCTGGCGCACCATCTGGAGCCGCATCCCCCGTCGCAGCCTTTCTCCGAGCGGCTCTTCATCCCGCTCCACCCGCCCGCCATCAAGCTGGCTTCCTCGGTGCTGGAGAGCCTGGCCGGCGAGTATCGCGACCTGGGCGGCCACGTGGTCGCCACCCTCTTCCGCCAGGGCGACCAGCTCTATGAGCGGAACATGCAGAGCGGCGACATCTACGAGTTGGCCGCGGAAACTCCCTCCATCTTCTTTTATCCCAACGGCGCGAGCGGTTCCCGGCTCACATTCGAGCGCGATGCCTTTGGCCGCGTCATCGGAGCTATCTACCGCGACGACCGCCACGAAGAGCGTTGGGAACGGAGGATTTCCGCCTCCAGCCGATAGCCTTTTGGTTTCGACAGGGAGTAGGAAATAGAAAACCACAGCCCTCACCCAGCCGAATCCAAAGCTGAAAGCTGACAGCTAGTAGCTGATAGCTGCCTTGCTAGTAACCGACCTTGTTGGTCGCGGCGATCCACGCCGCAAAGCTGGCCCACGCCTCGCCGCCAAGCAGTTGCGTCGTGCTGAGCTTCCGCTCTGCCTTGTCTTTGCGCAGCTCCTCATACAGGAAGAGATCGTCGAAACCTGCCCGGGCAGCATCGGCGGCGCTGGCCCCGTAATATACGCGCTCAATGCGCGCCCAGTGGGCCGCCGAATAACACATGGGGCAGGGCTCGCAACTGCTGTAGAGCTCGCACCCGTCCAGGGTAAATGTACCCAGCGCCCTGGCGGCTGCGCGGATGGCGTTGACCTCGGCGTGGGCCGTGGGATCGAGCGTGGCGGTCACGGTGTTCGCGCCTTCGCCCACCACGCGCCCGTTGCGCACAACGACAGCGCCGAATGGCCCGCCCGCACCGCTGCGGACGTTCTTGGTAGCCAGCGCAATGGCGCGGCGCAGAATCGCGGGATCGGGCTCGCCGTGCATTTGAACCTTCTTTCCCTCTCGCCGTGGAGCGGAATACGCACAGTATGGCACAGGCAACCCGCTGCTCTCGCGAAGCGCCCGCGCCTGCCGCGGCGCTTGAACATGCGGCTGTGACCCGCAATGTGGAAAAATGGGTCGAAATTCCAGCTCCGGAAGGCAGGGCTGCGGCCTGTTGCAAAGGGCTTCCGCATCCCAGGATGCGCCAGCCGCCTCAATCACAATGGACATACGGCTGGCAACCGGAAAATGTAAATTTATCGTTGAAATTCGCGGCTCAGACGTTATCCTATCTATACCGCGTAGCTCAACCTGAACCTGTGCGACAGACGACCATCCCTCGTAGGCGGCTCTGTCCTTATTCTTTTTTGCACCAGCCAGAACTTCAGAGTTCCGATTCAACCCAGAGTCTATTCGAACTCTTCAAAATAACCGATGGGAAATCCCTATTTTCGAGGCCTGCATCTTGAAACCTTCCATTCTTAAAGTTGTTACCCTGCTTCCCCGGCTGCTCGCAATTGTGGCGGTCGCTGCGCTGTGCTGTTCGTATGTATTGGCACAGCAGACGCTTGGCGGCATCACCGGCGAGGTGACGGATTCCTCGGGCGGCGTCATCCCCAACGTCACGGTGACCGTAGTGGGCGAACAGACGGCGTTGACCCGCACGGTCAAGAGCAACGGGTCAGGGGTTTACAGCTTTGTGAACCTGCCCATCGGCACCTATACGCTCACTTACACGGCCGACAACTTCGATGTGCAAAGAACGCAGCATATCGCGGTCCAGGCCGACCGCACGGCTACGGTGAACGCCGCGCTGAAGATCGGCAAGACCAGCGAAACCGTCGAGGTGGAAGCCTCTCCGCTGATGAACGCGGTAGACACCACCAACGGCTACGTTCTGGACAACGCGCAGATCGACCTGGCGCCGCTGCCGACCGGCAGCTTTACCGGGTTGGCCATTCTTTCCACCGGCGTCAGCGCGGAGCTGAACGGCGGCACGGGCGTCAACTCCGGCCTGGGCAATGCGCCCATCTGGGCCAACGGCCAGCGCGATACCTCGAACACCTTTTTGCTGAACGGCGTGGACGCCAGCAACCTTTTCAACGGCAAGAGCACCAGCCAGGTAGGCTCGGCCCGCGTGGTTGAAAACGCGGGCGGCGGCAACAACGGAGCGGGCGGCGTCATCCAGAGCAGCGCTTCGGTGTATCTCTCCATCGGCAACGCCATTCCCAGCCCGGCTCCCGAGACCATTGAAGAAGTCCGCGTCAACGCCTCCATGTACGACGCCCAGCAGGGCTCGACCGCCGGAGCGCACCTGGACATGAGCACCAAGTCCGGCAGCAACGCTCTCCACGGCAACGCCTATATCCATCGCGGCACCAGCTGGCTGAACGCCGCTCCTTTCTTCTTCAATCAGGATCCCGACATTCCCGCCAACCAGAAGGTTCCCCAGCTGCACCGCTATGTGGCGGGCGGCACGGCGGGCGGCGCGCTGATCAAGGACAAGCTCTTCGGTTTCATCGGCTACCAGCACCTCCACGTCTCCGACCAGGAGATCGGCTACTCCCGCTTCTCGGTTCCCGTGGGCCTCTCGGACGACCGCAGCGCCGACGCATTGGCTTCTCTGGCGAATGCAGGCTGGGGAACGAGCCTGACTGGCGCCGACCTAAACAGCCCCGCCAACCCCGGCAGCAGCGTCGCCTACAACCTGATGAACCAGCCCGCGGTCGCCGGTGAAAACGGCAAGTGGCTCATTCCCAACCCGAGCGGCGTGGCTACCGTCGACCATCCGTATAACGTCTCCCTCCCCGGTACGGCCTACTTCATTGCCGATCAGCTGGTGGGCGATCTGGACTGGAACGCCGGCGCCAAGGACACCCTGGCGCTCAAGTACTACTACCAGCACGACCCGACCACCGCCCCTTACGCCTTCTCGAACGTCCCGGGATTTGACCAGCACATGGATGCGGGCAGCCAGGTCTTCTCCATCAATAACGTCAATGTCCTCCGCCCGAATTTGAGCGTGACCGAGACTTTGGGTGTGATTCGCGAGAAAATCTACTCCACCAACGACCAGCCCTTTGGTCTTAACGCAGTGGGCGTCAACAACCTTGGATCCAACTATTATTCCGGCGTTTCCATCGTCGACATTCTGGGCTCCAATACCCCATCCGGAACCGCAATCCAGACCTTGAACATCGGGCCCGGTTCGAACCAGAGCTCGTTGACCGGCGTCTTTCAGAATCGCCTCATGCCTTCGGGCAACGGCATCTGGACGCTCGGCAATCACACCCTGGCCTTTGGCGGAAGCTGGTCGCACACGCAGTTGAATCCCCGCGATCGGCGTCCCGGCGTGGCCGGAACCACCGCTTCGCCGGACTTCAGCGAATTTGTCCAGGGTCTGGTCACCACCAACGAAGACTTCCAGACCACCACCTTCCTGCAGGGCAATGGCGACCGCTACTATCGCGCCGACCAGACCGGCCTTTACCTGCAAGATAAGTACCAGATTCGCCCCAACCTGAGCTTGACGGCCGGCGTCCGCTGGGACCTGAACGGCGGATTGAGCGAGAAGTACGGCCACATCTACAACTTCGACCCCAGCCTCTACGACGCCGGTACGGCCGGAGATCCCACCAACCCCAGCGGCACATTCAACAGCAACGGTTATGTTGTGGCGAAAAACAACAACGACACCACGCTGAGCGGAAGACAGTGGGGCATCGGGCCGCGCCTGGGCTTTGCCTGGTCGCCAGAAAAATTCAACAACAAGGTGGTGGTGCGCAGCGGCAGCGGATTCTACTACGACCGCGGCGAACTGTTCACCTACTTCTCGCCCGGATATGCCGCCGGCGAAGTGCATGGCGGCCCGTTCGGCGTCAGCCAGACGCAGCCCTTTGTGAACGCGCAGACCTGCTCGAACCTCCAGCCCAACCTCTACAACGGCTACATTCCCGTCTGCGATCCCGCCTACGCCAACCTCTCCGAGCCCTGGGGCGCAACCCTGGGACCGGCGCCCACCGGCAAGGCTTCCGACATTACGCAGTACCTGCCCAACGCCAACGCCGTTGCCGCCGGCGCCATTCCCTTCACCATGGGCGCCTACGACCCCAAGAACAAGCTGCCGTATTCGATCAACTACACCCTCGATGTGCAGTGGCAGCCGCGCGCCGACGTGGCCGTTGAAGTCGGTTACGTGGGCAACCTGGGCCGCCATCAGGTGATCCCGATCCCCTTCAACCAGTCGCAGATCGCTACTCCCAGCGCTCCCATCCGCGGCCAGAATTACAGCTACGGCTACACGGTCGTCGACAGCAATTACACCCCGCTCACTCTGGCCGATGGCACCAGCTATCTGACGACCTACGAGGGCGGCAACGTGGACCTGCGCGTTCCTTACGTGGGCTATTCGTCGGAGTCGATCGACTTCCGCGCGGCCGGCATCTCCATGTACAACGCCTTGCAAGTCCATGTGGACAAGCGCATGGGACACGGCCTGCAGGCCGGCGCCTCTTACACTTACTCCCACGCCACCGACGAACAGAGCGCCCTGGGCCTCTTCTATAACGGCGACAACCCGGACAACCTGCGCGGCGGCTACGGCCTTTCGGACTTCGACCGCAAACACGTGCTCAACTTTACCTACACCTACCAGTTGCGCAACTTCTACGCCGACGACTCGATCAAGGGCGCTTTCACCAACGGCTGGAGCCTGAACGGCATTACCGTCCTGCAAAGCGGACAGCCGTTCAGCGTCATCGACTACACGGGCGCGGTGGGCGGCATCTACTATAGCGTCTTCGACGGCGTCAATAACCCAGTCGTTCCCCTGGCTGCTGGCTGCAGTGCGAAGACTGCTTCCACCGGCGCTTCCGGCGCCTTCGGTACGCCCGCGCTCAAGGCCTCCTGCTTCACTCTCCCATTGCTGAATCCCGGAGACCTCAACGGCGCGGTTCCGGCCACCGATCCGTATGAAACCACCTTCGTCTCTCATGGGCAGCGCAACATCTTCCGCCAGGCCCCGCAGAAGCGCGCGGACATCTCCCTGGTGAAACTCACATCCTTCGGGGAACGCGCCAAGCTGCGCTACACCCTGGATGTCTTCAATCTGACCAACACCACCAGCTTCGACGTGACCGGCGAGAACGTTTCGCAGAACGCCAACTACAACAACTTCCCGATCGAGGGAACGCCCGCCCGTCCCACCAGCTGCGACAGCTCCAACGCAGGCCTCTACAGTTGCCCGGCCGGTCTGGGCGTCACTCTGCACACCATCGGCAGCCCGCGCCAGATCCAGATGTCATTGCGGCTGGATTTCTAACGCACGCTACTCTCATCACCAACAAAGGCGGCCCCACCGGGCCGCTTTTTTTGTGCGCCACCTTCAGGGCGGTCCGGCCCCAGGGAAAGAGCGCAAAGTTCATCTTTCGTGCGACATAGGTCGCGCTGGGTCCCCGCCTGATCTTTGCACGCGCGCAGCGCGGGCCATTCGCCGCACCCGCGGTACCGCGCAGTGCCTTGACTTCGAGCGCGCTCAAAGATGTACGGTGGAATTGTGAGAGAAACTGGTTACACCATCCGGAGCATGGCGGCGCGGTGCGGGATGACTGCGCACACCCTGCGCTATTACGAGCGCGTGGGGCTTATTCAACCCGTAGGGCGGGCGCACAACGGCCATCGCCGCTACTCCGAGGCCGACGCGTGCTGGATCGGCTTTCTGCATTGCATGAGGGCGACCAATATGCCCATCCGCGAGATGCAGCGCTACGCGGAACTGCGCGAACAGGGCGACTCCACCTCCCTCGAGCGGCGCAAGATTCTCGAAGACCACCAGGCCGGGATTGCCGCGCAGATTGTCGCTCTGCAACACGCCCATGCCTTGCTGTCGCACAAAATCTCGAACTACCGCAAGATCGAGCAGCGCATCCGCATCGGCGGGCCGGAAGAGGGCAGCCTGGAGGCCGACGTGTGCTGCCAGTTGGACGCCGAATGCACCGGTGCGGAGAAGCGCCTCGCCTCGTCCAGTCTTTAGCTGTTAGCTGTTTGGCGGGCGGCCCCGGTCCCGGGGAAGTGAATCGCGCACTGAAGGTGAGTGCCGAGGTTCCTTGCATATTAGGAATCCGGAAGACCGCGAACTTCAATCAGACTATCTCCAAATGAACGAAGACCCCCGGCTGGTTGGCCGGGGGTTTTCGTTTTAGTGAGCTTCCGTCTTCCGAATCCGCCCTCAGTTGCTGAAGAGCAGAATACCGGCGGCTTTCTCCTCGGTGGAGGTTTCGTCCGCGCTGACCGGCCTGTAGAAGAGCTGGTTCACGTTGAGGTAGACCTCCAGGAAGGCCGGCCGGGCGGTGATCTGTCCGGCAATCAGAGCCTCGGACAAGGGGTCCTCGACATAGCGCTGCAACGCCCTGCGCAAGGGGCGCGCACCGTAGCTGCGATCCGTGAGGGTCTTGTCGAGGATCCACTTCTTGGCGTCCTCGGTGACGGAGATGGTGATGGCCTTCTGCGCCAGGTTCGCGTTCAACTGCTGCACCATCAGTTCGACGATCTGCAGCAGGTCGGCGTCGTTGAGCGACTGGAAGAGAATCACCTCGTCGAGCCGGTTGAGGAACTCGGGGTTGAAGGTCTTCTTGACCTCCTGCTTGACCAGTTCCTCGACCTTGTCGCTGACAATGTCTTCGCGGTCGCTCTGGAAGCCGAGTCCCTGCTTCTTCATCAGGTGCCGGGCGCCGATGTTCGAGGTCATGATGAGGATCACGTTCTTGAAGTCGACGGTATTGCCCAGTCCGTCGGTCAACTGTCCGTCTTCAAATACCTGCAACAGAATGTTGAAGACATCGGGGTGCGCCTTCTCGATTTCGTCCAGCAGGACCACCGAATAGGGCGAACGCTTCACGCGCTCGGTCAGTTGGCCGCCCTCCTCGTAGCCCACGTACCCTGGGGGCGAACCGATCAGCTTGGAGACCGAGTGCTTCTCCATGAACTCCGACATATCGAAGCGGATCAGAGCCTTGTCCGACCCGAAGAGGAACTGGGCCAGGGTGCGGGCCATCTCCGTTTTGCCCACGCCGGTGGGACCGAGGAACAGGAAGCTCCCGATGGGCCGGTTGGGCGACTTGAGGCCGGCGCGGGAGCGGCGAATGGCGCGCGCCAGGGCGCTGATCGCCTTCTCCTGCGAGATGACGCGCTTGTGCAGTTCTTCCTCCACGCGGAGGAGCTTCTGCGTCTCTTCTTCCTTGATGCTGGTCACGGGAACGCCGGTCCAGCGGCTCACCACGTCCTCGATGTCTTCGCGGCCCACAATACCAGAGGCCGAGTCGTCGAGGTGATACTTGTCGCGCATGGCACGCAGATTTTCGCGCTCCTTGCGCTCCTCGTCGGAGTAGAAACGCGCCTTCTCGAACTCGTGGTTGGCGATGGCCGAGTCCATCCGGTGCACGATGAACTTGATGCGCTTCTGCACCTCGGTGATCTCTTCGGGCAGCGAAGTCTGGCGCAGCTTTACGCGGGCGCCGGCCTCGTCGATCAGATCGATGGCCTTGTCGGGCAGGAAGCGGTCGGGAATGTAACGGTTCGAGTGAGAGACCGCGAATTCGACGGCATCGTCCGTGTAGCTGACCGCGTGGAATTTCTCGTAGCGGTCCTTGATGCCCATGATGATCTTGATGGCGTCGGCTTCGTTCGGCGGCGGCACCTTGACGGCCTGGAAGCGGCGTTCCAGGGAGCGGTCCTTCTCGATCGACTTGCGGTACTCGGCCGGGGTGGTGGCGCCGATGCACTGGATTTCGCCGCGGCTCAGCGCCGGCTTCAGGATGTTGGCAGCGTCCAGCGAGCCCTCCGCGGAACCCGCGCCCACCAGGGTGTGCAACTCGTCGATGAAGACAATGGAGTTCTGATTCTCCATCAACTCCTTCATGATGGTCTTGAGCCGCTCTTCAAACTGACCGCGGTACTTGGTGCCAGCCACAATGAGCGAAAGATCCAGGCCCAAAACGCGCTTGTCGGCCAAAAACGACGGGACTTCCCCGTCGGCAATGCGCTGCGCCAGGCCCTCGACGATGGCGGTCTTGCCGACACCGGGCTCGCCGATCAGCACCGGGTTGTTCTTGGTGCGGCGGCAGAGAATCTGGATGACCCGCTCGAGTTCGCCGTCGCGGCCGACCAAGGGGTCAAGCTGTCCGTCCATCGCGGCCTGGGTCAGGTCGCGGCTGAACTCCGCCAGAAGGCTGGACTCGCGCTGCCGCGGCTGTTGTGGCGCTTTTTCCTGTGTGACGCGGCCCAACTCCTCGCGAATCTGCGCCAGCTTCAGGCCGCGCTCCTGCAAAATCTCCGAGGCGAAGCATTTCTCTTCGCGCAGTAGTCCCAGGAGGAGGTGTTCGGTGCCAATGTGCTTGTGCCCAAGGCGTTCGGCTTCTTCCGCCGCATAGGCCAGCACCCGCTTGCACTCGTTGGAGAGCGGCAGGTCGACGGAGGTCGAAACTTTTTCCCGGATGGTCGTGTGGGCTTCAATCTGCTTGCGAATCGACTCGACCGAGGCGTGCGAGCGCAGGAAGCGGTTGGTCAACGCCTTGTCCTCGCGCAAAAGGCCGAGAAGCAGGTGCTCGGTCTCGATATAGGGCGAGCCGAATTGGCTGGCCTCATACCGCGCAAAGAAAATTACGCGTCGTGCCTTCTCCGTATAGCGTTCGAACATATGTACTCCCCCCCCCATGATGCGGGCTTGCTGCAGACTGACCGGCGGAAGTGGCTGTCCGGTGTGCCGGCTTCAACCCAACCCGCGCGCGTCCTACTCTTGAGCGGTTCTCCAATGTACTGGCCGTTGCCGGTTCCGTGCAAGGCGCATTCTCGTCGAGAACAAGAAAAGTCGACCTGACAGCCGCGGCTTCGACTTGGCGCAACTGGAAAACCGCTTGGTACCCCGCCGCCGGAACCCAGGGAAATTCATTCAGGTCCGGACAGCTCTTTGAGATGGTAGCGGGCGATCGCTCTCACCCTGCGTCCGTCGGCGTTGGTGCTGCCGGAGGGACTTCCATCCTGCTTTTCCCAGCCGGAAAGGCGCTACCCTCTCAAGACTGCTTACACAATATAAGACTCAAACCCAGCCGGAACGGTGCTTTTTCCGTCAAATGTTGCCGGCCGGAAAGCCTGTTTGCAGTGTGCCCGCATTCCATCGGTTCGCCACCAGCTTTCCCGCTTCCAGGCGCAAGGCCCGCGTACATCGTGCGGCCAGATCCATGTTGTGCGTCACCAGAATCGAGGTCAGGCCATGTTCTGCGTGCAGTCGGGCAATCAAATCGAAGACCAGGCCGGCGGTGGCTTCATCCAGGTCGCCGGTGGGTTCGTCGGCCAAAAGCAGCCGGGGATTGTTGACCAGCGCGCGGGCCAGCGCCACTCGCTGCTGTTCGCCTCCGGAAAGTTCGCCGGGCCGATGTTCGCCGCGATCTTCCAGGCCAACTTCCCGAAGCCAGTTGGCCGCTACTGCCAAAGCTTCGCGGCGGTTGACGCCACGGGCCATCAGCGGCATGGCGACGTTTTCCAGCGCCGTAAACTCCGGCAACAAATAGTGAAACTGCCAAACGTAGCCAATCTCGCGATTGCGGAAGGCCGCGGCCTCACGCTGGGAGAGGGCGGCCACGTTGGTTGACGCGCAGTATACCGTTCCCGCGGTTGGAGTATCAAGGGCGCCCAGAATGTGCAAAAGCGTGCTCTTGCCCGCGCCCGACTGCCCCACAATGGCCACCATCTCGCCGGCTTCGATCTCCAGGTTGAGACCGCGAAAAAGCGTGAGCTTGCCGCGGGCGGTCTGGTAGGTTTTCTCGAGATTCTGGAGTTGGATCAGAGGGAGAGCGGGCTGGAGTTCGGCGCCCTGAGCCTCGTTTTCAGCCCGCAACTGGGAGTCCTGCGCAGTGCGCGGGGCCTGACTGGCAGCCGCTGTGGAGGTTTGCATCATCCGGTTGCACCTAATTTTACATGGTGAGGGCAGCAGGCGGCGGAAAGGGCGGATCCGGGCGGTCGCCGGCCCGGCCCTCACACCTGTTGCGGCAGCCTATCCTCCCTTCGGTCGAGTCTGCGCCGCCACTGTCGTCGTACACTGAATGCGTTCCTGCACGAACACGGAAACTCCGGGCGGCGACGCCGGAAACGAATCGAAGACCCAATGAAAAGACTTCTCATCGGCTTCTACGCCGTCGTCACGTTAGCTCTCCTGGCCTGGGGCTTCTACCAGGCCATCTATGTCGCCCCCCTGGACGCCATGCAGGGCGAAATCTTTCGCATCATCTTCTACCATGTGCCATCGGCTGCGGTGGCGTTCCTCTTCTTCGCCATTTCTCTGGCCGGCTCCATCGGCTACCTGGGCTACCGGCGCAACCGGCCGGATTGGGCGCAGGTCTCCGACGCCTGGGCGCTGGCCGGCGCCGAGGTTGGCGTGGTCTTCTGCACCGTCGTGCTCATCACCGGGCCGCTCTGGGGACGCCGCGCATGGGGCATCTGGTGGACCTGGGATGCGCGTCTCACCACCACCCTCGTGCTCTGGCTCATTTATGTCAGCTACCTACTCCTGCGCCGCTTTGCCGCCGGTCCGCAAATGCAGACCCTGGCCGCCGTTCTGGGCATCTTCGGCGCGCTCGACGTGCCCATCGTCTATATGTCCAACCGCTGGTGGCGTACCCAACACCCGGCCCCCGTCTTCGGCGGTGGCGAGGGCTCGGGCATGGACCCGGTCATGAAGCATGCTTTGGGGTGGAACCTCCTCGCCTGGTTCGCCTGGGGCCTGTTGATCCTGGCTCTGCGCTATCGCGTCGAGCGTCAGCAGCAGAAATACGACGTCGAAGAGGCGCAGGCTGCCCTGGCTGAGTTGTAACCGGCGAAAGCCCACCCCAGAACGAGGAGAAATATGGACCAAAGAGCCATTCTCGATCACCAGTTCACCGTCGCCGCCTACGCCGCCACCTGGGCCATTCAACTGGGCTATCTGGCCTGGCTCGGCCTGCGCTGGCGTGCGCAAAAGCGTGCCAACGCGCGCTCCAGCCGCATTCCGCGCTAATGGCCCGGCGGCAATTCAACCGGCTTGGAATCATCTATTTGTGCACGGTAGGCTCCCGACGGCCTCGGAACCTGCTTTTTGCCACGCTCAATCGGTTTTGCGGAATACCACCAAAGGGTTACAGGCATCCCACAAGTTGCTCGGAAATTGCGGTCTTCGTGGTATTTTAGTTTTTTCTAATCCAGTCGATGATTCATATGTGGACAGGATGCAAGATGATCCACAAGGAGAATTGCTGCAATGCATGACCTTTTAATTGCCCTGGCTTTCATCGGTATGGTTATCGCTCCCGCTATTGTCGCTGCCAAGTCCGGCTCAGATACTACAGACGAAGGTGACTGAGCACTTCGAACCCAACTCTTCATACGCCGCCGCGAATCTGTTTTGCTGGCGTGCAACCTGAACCCTTACGCAGGGCAAGCGAACTGGCCCACGCAGGATGCCGCGCCACAGTAAGAAATTGCTCTTCGCCGCCCCACCCGGTAAACTTGGGATTTGAGGGGCAAACATGTTGGTAGTCATGAAAACGCAGGCCACGCCGTTAGAAATTCAGGCGGTCTGCGAGTACATTGAACAATTGGGTTTCCGCGCCCATCCACTCCCTGGAGCCGAGCGCACCGCCATCGGCATCACCGGCAACAAGGGCGAAGTGGAACGCGGCAACATCGAAGCCCTCTCCGGCGTCGCCGAAGTCATTCACGTCACCAAGCCGTATAAACTGGCCAGCCGCGACGTCAAAGAAGAAGACACCATCATCCGGTTCCCCGGAACCGACGCCACCATCGGCGGACGCAATCTTGCCGTGATCGCCGGCCCCTGTTCCATCGAGAGCCGCGAACAGGCCTTCTCCATTGCCGAAAAAGTCGCAGCCTCTGGCGCGCAATTCTTTCGTGGCGGCGCCTACAAGCCCCGCACTTCTCCCTATGCATTTCAAGGTTTGGGTATCGAAGCCCTGCGCATTATGGCCGATATCCGTTCGCGCTTCGGCCTGCGCATCATCACCGAAGCCATCGACAGCGAGAGCCTCGGCCTGGTTGCCGAATGGGCCGACGTGGTGCAGATCGGCGCCCGCAACATGCAGAACTTCTCCCTGCTCAAGAAGGCCGGCAAGCTGCGCAAGCCGGTGCTGATCAAGCGCGGCCTCTCGGCCACCCTGGAAGAGTTCCTCATGGCCGCCGAGTACGTGATGAGCGAGGGCAACTACGAGGTCATCCTCTGCGAGCGCGGCGTGCGCACCTTTACCGACCACACCCGCAACACTCTCGACCTGAGCATCATTCCCGCCGTCCAACGGCTTAGCCATCTGCCCATTCTGGTCGATCCCAGCCACGGCACCGGCCGGCGCGACAGCGTCCTGCCCATGGCCCGAGCCGGAGTTGCCGCGGGCGCTGACGGCATCATCGTCGAGGTCCATGACCACCCCGAAAAAGCTCTCTCCGACGGCCCCCAGTCCATCTATCCGGAACAATTCGCCACCATGATGAACGAACTCGAGCAAATTGCTCCGGTAGTGGGTCGCAGTCTGCCCCGCAGCATCCAGGTTGAGACCGCCAGGGCGTAAACTCATGACCGTCTCTCGCCGTGGCCCCATCCCGAGCGGTACGCATGGCTTTGTCATCGAGCGTGGTCGCACAACCCGCACCCTGACGCTCGGTGGGCCACAAATGCCGGCTGCCCCAGGTTTCGCATCTCAAACCTGGGATTCCGCCAAAGTCCAAGGGAGAGGCCGCCGTTGAGCCGCCGCAAGAGTCCCATGAACCTCAAGTCCACCTCCGCCTGTTTTGTCCCCCTCGCCCTGCTGGCCCTCACGGTCACCGGCTGCCGCTCCCACGACTTCCCGCAGTACCCGGCCAACTATCGCGAATATGCCTACGTCACCAACGGCGGCAGCGGCACCGTCAGTGTCTACGACGTGGTCAACGTGCGCCTGGACCGCGAGCTGCCCGTGGGCCAGCACCCGGTCGCGGTCGCCGCCAGCCCCACCCGCAACGAAGTGTACGTGGTCAACTCGGGTTCTGACGCCGGACAGGGTTCGGTCACCGTCCTCAACGCCGAAAACAACTCCGTCGCGGCCACCATCCAGGTCCATGGGCAGCCGGTTTCCATCGAGATCGCTCCTGCGGGCGACCTGGCCTACGTAGCCAACGCCGGCTCCAACACCATCTCCGTCCTCGACCTCAAGGCCCGCCAGCAGATCGCCGCCATCGGCGCCGGCGAAAAGCCTGTCGCCGCACGTCTCTCGCCGGACGGCAAAACCCTGGTGGTCGCCAACCGCCAGGGCAACAGCGTGAGCCTGGTCGATTTGCCCAGCCGCAGGGTGCGCGCTGTCTTCGAGAACTGCCCCGGCGCATCCGACGCCGTGTTTCTCCCCGACTCTTCCAAAGCGTTTGTGGCCTGTTCCACCGGTCACCAGGTGATGGTCATCGCGCTGGCCCACGCCGAAGTCAGCCCCACCGCTCACCCCGCCAAGTCCAGCCCCTCTCAACCCGGCCCCGCCCAGCCCGACCGCCTGGAAGCGCTGCTCGACGTGGGCCAAGGCCCCGTGAACCTGGCTCTCAAGCCCGACGGCGGCGAACTCTTCGTCTCCAACTCTCTGAGCAATTCGATCTCCGAGATCTACAACGGCACCGACGAAGTCGGCAACACCTACATGATCGGGGACGACCCGGTCCGCGGCCTGGTTTCGAACGACAATTCCAAGCTCTACGTGGCCGGCTTCAACTCCCAGTTCGTCACCGTCTATTCCATCGACGACGGCAAGCGCCTCTACCCCTCCATTCACGTAGGCGACGGTCCAACCGCCCTGGCGTTTTCCTCCTCCGGACTGTTGCTCTTTGCCGTCGATTCCCGCTCCGGCGACGTGGCCGTGGCCCGCACAGCCACGCGTTCCCTCTTCACCCTCCTTCCCGCCGGCCGCAACCCGAATGCCATTGTCATCAAGGCTTTCAAGCTTCCCTAGCTTCCTCCAGGCATTACCGCAAACGTTGTACTCCCAGACCGGAACCGCAATACACTGAATTTGTGCCGGGCTTTCACATTGAACACTTTGGCTGCCGGGCCGCCCGCGCCGATGGCGAAGCGGTGGGCAGCCACTTGCGCGCCGCGGGTCTCTCAGAACTCCAGCCCTCGGTGGCCGACGTGGTGGTGGTCAACACCTGCAGCGTGACGGCCGAGGCCGATCGCGCCGCCCGCGCCTTCATCCGCCGCGCCCACCGCCTCAACCCTCAGGCGCGGATTGTCGTCGCCGGCTGCTATGCCCAGCGCGCACCGGGCGAGCTGGCCGCCCTGCCCGGAGTGGCCGCCGTGGTGGGCAACAGCCACAAGGCCCTGGCGCCCGAAATTGCCCTGCGCCTGGCTCAGTCCCCGGTAAACTCAAGCCCAGTTTCAGATCCCGCGCTGGTTTCCGTGCAATCGCTCCTGGCTGCCAGCATCCGCCCCGCTGTAGCCCCCATCTGGGCCGACGACCGCTTCGCCCACTCTTTTCTTGAAGAGACGCAACTGGTTCCCGCCGCGCAAACCCGGCCCAACCTCAAAATTCAGGAAGGCTGCGGCAATCGCTGCACCTTCTGCGTGATCCCCCAGACGCGCGGCTCCTCCAGGAGCCTCTCCGGTGCAACCGTTCTCCGCCAGGTCGAAGGCTTCGTCGCCGCCGGGGGCAAGGAACTGGTACTCTCCGGAATCAACCTGGGCCGCTGGGGGCGCGACTTTCCGCGTTCCGAGGCCAACTCCGGCGACCTCTCCTCTCCGCGCACGCTGGCCGGCCTGGTGCGCGCGATCTTTCGCCGCACAACGCTCGACCGGCTGCGCCTCAGTTCCATCGAGCCGATGGACTGGGACGCCGAACTGATCAGTTTGATGGCGGAGTTTGGCGGAACGCGCCTCGCCCACCACGTGCATCTGCCCCTCCAGTCCGGCTCCGACGGCGTCCTCCGCCGCATGCACCGCCGCTATCGCCCCTGGCATTACGTGGAGAAGGTAGAAGCCCTGCGGCGCGCCGCCGGGCCGGATCTGACCCTGGGCGCGGACCTGATGGTGGGCTTTCCCGGCGAAACCGACGCCGAGTTCGATCAGACCGTGGCGCTGATTCGCGCCCTGCCCTTCGGCTATTTGCACCTGTTTCCCTTTTCGCCCCGTCCCGGCACGCCCGCCTGGGCCCTCCACGCCGAGCAGCCCGTTCCGGCGCCGGTGGTCGAGGAGCGCATGGCGTCTTTACGCGCCCTTGCGACAGATAAGAGCAAAACCCACCGGAGGGGTTTTGTGGAAAGGGAACTCGAGGTCCTCACCCTGCACACGCCCCCCGCGCTGGAGAGCCAGGGTCGCACCGCTGCCTTGTCGGAGAACTTTCTGCCCGTCGAACTCGATGCCCGCCTGCCCGCCAATCAACTGGTGCGGGCGCGCGTGACCGGACTTTCCGCCGAGGGTGCGCTCCATGCGACCGTGCAAGCCGTCGCCGGTGAATTCTGACCTTTTGGCTGGGCTGAGGGCCGAGCGGGCCGGGACTCAGGGTCCGCAGACCCGCAGCGGCCTTGCCCACAAACCCTCTGTTCCGGAGAACCGGGCAAATGCTATACTCAGTGTGCGTACGTGTGCCCGCGGCAATTCCGGCAGACCCCCGGAAGGTGGGCAGCGGCGACTCTTGGAGGAGCACCATCGCACTCGACAAACGTTCGGCAAAGTCCTTTATCCGCATCAACGACCGTATTCGTGCGCGCGAGATTCGCGTAATTGACGAAAACGGCGAGCAACTCGGCATCCTGCCGCCCTTCGAGGCGCTCAAGATTGCCCGCGAACGCGGCCTTGACCTGGTCGAAGTTTCGCCCAACGCGGTTCCCCCCGTCTGCCGCATTCAGGATTACGGACGCTTCCTCTACGAGAAGGAAAAGAGCGAACGCGCCGCCAAAAAGAAGCAGAAGATTATCGTGATCAAGGAAGTCAAGTTCTCCGTCACCGTGGACGAGCATGACTATCAGACCAAGAAAAATCAGGCGGTCAAATTCCTGGTTGGCGGCGACAAGGTCAAGGCCAGCCTGCGCTTCCGCGGGCGGCAGATGGCTCACCGCGACCTGGGCTACAAGATCGTCAACAAGCTGATCCAGGACATCGGGGATGCCGGCATCGTGGAGTTCATGCCCCGCATGGAAGGCAACGTCCTGCACGCGATCATCGCCCCCTCGAAGAAGCAGGAAGCGCCCAAGCCCAAGCCGCCCGTGGCTCCGCAGCCGCCGGCCGCCGCCGCGCCGCGTCCTTCGGTTTCTCCCGCTCCTCCGGCTCCTCAGGTTCCTCAGGATCCTCCGGTTCCTCAGGCGCAGTAAGCCGCCTGTTTCTCTTGCATGCGCATCGGCCGCCTCTTGGGGCGGCCGGCGTTGTTTGAACGGGTGCGGCCGGCCCCGCCGGCGCCGCAGCCACCCAGCCACCCGGCCCTGGTCGCTCTTCACCCTGGTTTGCGCTATACTGATTGAGGCCCAAAGACGGCAGAGAAGCCCCTGTCTAACGGGTTCTGCGGCGGGGCCACTCAGCCCAGCCGAAAAACGAGAAGAAAATGCCCAAGTTGAAGACCCATACGGGCGCGAAAAAGCGCTTCGCAAAAACTGGCACCGGCAAAATCAAGCGGCACCAGACCAAGACGCGGCACATCCTTACGTCGAAGTCGCCAAAGACCAAGCGGAAACTGGGAAAAACTCTCATGGTTTCCGACGGCGACTACTTGAAGGTAGCGCGCATGATTCCCTACGCCTGATTGCTGTGCCGCCTCCTGAAAGAGGCGGCGCTTCAGGGCCCC
>Ga0302200_10000113_pt1 | contig 80739 bp, 67 predicted proteins | sample II_Bog_N3_1_FD_194585 | JGI IMG/M metagenome (GOLD analysis project Ga0302200, IMG submission 194585) | Peat permafrost microbial communities from Stordalen Mire near Abisko, Sweden - II_Bog_N3_1 | ecosystem: Environmental > Terrestrial > Soil > Wetlands > Peat | place: Sweden: Abisko...
GATTGGCTACGGCGGTTTGGAGCGAATCAAAAAATTAAGCAGCCCTGCCAAGGCGCGGTACCCAAGTGGTAAGGGAGAGGTCTGCAAAACCTTTATGCGCCGGTTCGATCCCGGCCCGCGCCTCCAAACTTTCCTCAGTAAAATCAATTAGTTCAGATACTTAGGCTCGTTTTCCACGCGAATTCACAGGCGTGTCTTTTTCGTGAATTTTCGTGTCTTTTCGTCCATTTTCGTCCGCCTTCGTGTGGGGGGTCGGACCAAAAGCGGACAGAAATTTGTTCGGTTGTGACAGGCAGAGGAGCATGTGATTGCGCAGGCTCGGTGACGCCGAAAGGCGGATCGAGCCGAGTCGATACCACGCTTCGGCCGGGTAGGCGCTGGCTTCGATCAACTCTGCTATTGTGACCGTCGAGCCCAAAGGGGGGAGCGAGGAGCCGCCGCTCTTTGCCTATCTCTGCTCCGAGACGCCCAACCTTCCGTGATGGCGCGTCTGCCACTCGCAGGTTGCTCATCGCCCGAAGAGAGGAAACCGGTCCCGCGGCCGGGACCGGTTTTCAATCGTGGAGCGGGGTAGAGGAGTCGAACCTCATTCGTTGCTCATTGGGCGGCCACCGCTGGTGACTCAATATGGTCCTTCGATTAGGGGAGCTATACCACCCGGCCCCGCAGCAACGCCGCTCCGATCCAACCGTTTTTCGCTTTGCCAAGGTTGCGAGAAACCCTCGACGGCTTTTTACGATGCCGTACGCAATGATGCGCGCCTGCATTAGTGGAAACCGTCTCCTGCTTCTCCTTCGCATCGCTATTGATCGAGGTTGTCATCTGTTCTGCCTCCTGTGCTTGAGTTCGAAAACTCGCGGCGACGTGAGCAGTACCGACTCCCCCAATCGAGACCCATACTGAGGCCAGGAGGGTGACCTTTGCTCCCAAGCTTCAAGTTTCCAGTTTACTTCATAAGGAGTTTGGCACATGAGGTGCCGGCGGTCGATCCCCACCACCGTCCCCGACACAGGGGATAGAATTTGGATGAGCCCTCACTCGAATTACCCAAGAGCTGAACTGTCATGAGAGCCGATTTCGCTCAATCCGTGGGTACATCTCTGGCCCATCGCGTCGGACTCCTGTGCTCTAATCCCGATTGCCGTGCCGCGACCAGCGGTCCGAAATCGCAGCCGGAGAAGGCGGTGAACGTCGGCGTGGCCGCCCATATCACCGCAGCCTCACTGAATGGTCCGCGCTACGACCCGTCATTGACCGACAGGGAGCGGCGCAGCGCCTCAAATGGAATATGGCTTTGTCAGAATTGCGCCAAACTGATCGACAGCGATGTGCTTCTCTATACGACAGCCATCTTGATCAGATGGAAGGCCGAAGCGGAGCGGGAAGCGCAAAGGCGGATCGGGAAGACTGGAGCCAAGTCAGCGGCGCGCTCTTTGGCCAAGGTGGAGCAGGCACTGAAGCGGGACCAGAAGGTTCGCGACGAACTGACTAGGGCCTTTTTGAAGCCGCCGGCGGAGCTGGTGGCCACCGACCACCACGGTCCGCAATACCGGAAGTTCCGAGAGACGGAGTTCATCGTGCGCCGGCTCGATGACTCGACTTATCCGGATTCCGATCCCAGCCCGGGCATCAGCGGCTGGTTCAAGCTCGAAGTCTTCGATTTCTATTTCAATGGCCTTGAGGGCATTCTGAACATCGAATACGTGCTGATGTCCGACCAAACCGGAGACTGGAGCCCGCTCACGAGCGATCAAAGCGACGACTCTTTCCCGGGCAGGTTCCATCGCGTGAAGGTCTTTAAGACCGGCAAGATTCCGTGGCGAAACATACGGCACTATGATCTCCGCGGCGACGAGTACTATCCGTTCCCGCACTTGTATTGCTTGTACGCCGACGATGGAATGCCTTACGAGGGCTTTCGCTACTATGCGATTTCTGAGGACGATTCCTATCATTTCGCCTTGCGCGCCGAGGCACAGATCGAGCTTGCAGAACTCTTGAGAGCGGGCTCAGCCCATTAGGCAATTCATGGATTTGCTCCGCGGGAGACGCGCACTTCTCCCTACACCCTCTCCCCACCCACCCCGGTTCAGGATGATTGAATAATGTGCGGTTGAGGTAGGCAAAGGCCACTAAGCGTCGTGCACACGGACGGCATCATCGGTATCGCCCACCGTACAATCCAGTCATGGACACGGCCCGCCGGGTTGACGAGCATTTCCTTGCCGATTTGGACGAGATCCTGGCATGGGCGGCGGAGCGTGGTATCAAGCGGCGAACTCGTTTTCATATCTATCGAGACAACATCACGTGGCTACGCGCCCACGATGACGAGCCGGATCGACCTCGGATCTATGCGCAGTTGTCCGGCGAGGGACGGCTCACGGAGATGCTCTCGACGATGGCCGAGAGCATTGAACTGGCCGAGGTGATCCCGACGTTGCGCCAACATGGCGTCAATATCCCGGAGGAATTGCTCCGCCGTGTGTTTTCTGGGCCCGCGGACACATTTCAGGAGGACGCGACTTCGAATCAAGCCCGGAACGCCGTGTTTGAACTCAGCATGGGGGCCATGGCCGCTCGACAAGGTCTGAAGCCAACACTGAGTATGGACAAACCTGACGTCGCCTTTGGCTTTGAAGGCCGCTCGATCAAGATGGAGTGCAAACGGGTTCTGTCGGAAAACAAGATTGTGGAGCGGCTCGGAGAGGGAATCAAATAACTGGAAAAATCCGTTCAAAGCACTACGACCGACATTGGGCTTGTCGCAATCTCGCTTTCCAAGCTTCTCAATCCCGGCGACCGATACCTCGTCTCCGAGGCCCCGCACGAGAGCCTATCGAAGGAGGTAGCAAAGGCGCTGCAGGCAAACGAGCAAGGACTCGGAGCAATGGTTCGACCGGCGGTTGCAGGATTTATTTTCTATCTTTCGAGCGTCGCTTACGTGCCGGGCAAAGGCTACTCGCCGATGCGAGCTGGAACCTTCTTTCCGCTGAACCTCGACGAACAGCCATTTCTGCGCAAACTGGCAAGCGCCCTCAGAGTCTGAATGACTGCATCTCGCCGACCAGGCTATTTACGGGTGAAGGTCCAAGTGGCATCATCGCGCTCCACGCTCGATGGCGAATGGGAAAGAAGAACGGCAAGATCAAGAATCTCTGAAGTTCACGAATCATCAAGACTCATCAGTTCAGTCGTCTTCGGAGCGAGACAGGAGGTTCCCGAGCTGGTCCGCGATGCGAGCAAGTTCCTTCGGAATGTCTTGTAAATCACGTAATGTCTTTGGCATTTCGTTGTCGTGGACGAGTTGCTTCCGGCTCGCATCGACGCTGCAGACAAACTCCTCGCAGAATTTCTTCCCAGTCGAGTCTTTGTATTGACATTGGCCCTCGAACCGAGCGTCCGAGAACCTTCTGACAGTATCGTGAGCAGCGCCGACCAGTACTGAGGCGCTTTCCTGCGGTAAAAGGATGGCAATCTGGTCCAAGCTCCGGACCTCGTCTCCCTTGTGATCGACCGGGTGCTTCATCCAGGTCAACCGAACATTGTAGGCCACGCCCGCTCCCAGGTTCTTGACCCGAAGCTGTAACAAGTCGTATCGGCTGGTCAAGTCGAAATAGGGTGTCGGTCGAGGGCGCAGCGCATCTTCCTGCATCTCCAATACTCGCAGCGCGGGAAGGATCGCGATCACTGCGGCGATGACCGCTAGCAGCGCAGCCAGGGTGGACCATGTTTCTTTCTCTTTGGGCCCATGCAGAAGGAAGACGACAAGAGCCAGGCAAGCGATGAGGACGATTCCAAGGCAGACGTAGACCATTTTTCTCATAGCAACATTGTGCACGCCTCTCGGCGACTCATTTCGATGGGCCAGGCGGATTCATCACATTAATCTCTACCTGGGCTTGTAATTCGAACCCCTTTGGCAGCCTAGTCATATCGATGGAGGGATAGTCGAAACCAAGGATGTGAACGATTCCGTGCAACTCTTCGGGAGCGACATGTCGAACGTGCTCGGTGACCAGCTTGCGCCGCTCGCGATTCGACCAAACCACCTTACGATAGAACTCGATAAAAGCAAGTCCCAGTTCGTTTGAACGTACGATTGCGAGCGTATGAACCCCGTACGTCCCAAAATGAAATTTTACGGACCATCGGTTACCCTCACTCACACTCAGCGAATAGGGCTGAGGCCACCACCTGGTGTCTTTGCCAAGAAAAGCGAAAACGTCCTTTCCCGGTTCATTCAGGAATGTGCCTTCCAGTTCGAAGACGCCGTCTTTGTCGTCGGTCCGAATCGTTTGCCCCGACTCCAAATTGGTGATTCGAATTCCAAGCTTCTCTGTTCCCTGATGAATTTGTCGTTCAGGATGCGGATACGCCGCGCCAGATGCGGCGGAAAGAGCTCCACTTCGATGCCGCGCTCCTGAAGCTCCCAAAGGCCTTTCCCGCGTACCCCCTGGTTGGGATCGAGAATACCGATGAACACCTTCTTGACCTCTGCTTGCCGGATCAATTCCGTGCAGCAAGTTAACGGATCCGATCGAACCTCTGGCGTGCACGGCTCGAGCGTTGTATAGACGGTCGCTTTGGCGAGTTCTGCTCGGTCAGCAACCCCTCGCAATGCAACCATCTCGGCATGGTCGTCATCGCCAAGTTGGCCGGTGCCGCGATGTCCCATCCCGATGACAGTGTCGCCGACAGCAATTACTGCGCCGACCTTCGGGATGCGGTCTGCTATGGGCCTGCACTGTTCCGCCTGTTCGATTGCTCGAATCATTAGTATTTCGTCGCTCGGATTCATCCACTCTCCCATCATCGGCTCTGTTGTTGGACAAGGCTTTGGATTCTGAACTGTGAGCAAGGTTCTGTTCCCAGGCTCGACAGAGCAGTAAGTGTGTACCGTAAGGATTGTCCTAGAAAATCATACTGGGCTCGCGAGCCATGCTATCGAGCCAAGATAAGTCCGCATCAGAGAAGATCAGCAAGCTGCTGAGCGCTGAGGATGTCGACTCCATATGCAGTCCTCAGCCAGGCCCGGTTGTCCTCGTCGAAGATCGAGCGGCCAAGTGCGGATCGTCCGCGATCGTCACTGCAAAGATAGTCGTTGCCGAAGGCCACGTGCGCAGCCACCAGGTCGCCGTCGGCGGATTCCGCAAAGACCTTCTCGATCTGTTCCTTTTCTCTCTTGAGATTCGAGGTGCGTGCGACTTCATAAACACGGTAGAGGAACTCCCGGTCCCGCCATCCTGGTGGCCGCGGTCCATCCAGCTTTGCGGTGAGGTCCTTGGCCAAAGCCGCTAAGGCGCCTCCGCCCACCCCTCTCGCGGCAATGGCGGTAGCGACATTGCCGAACCGTTCGTTGTAGTCGGCGGTCGCGAAGACCTCTTCAGCGTAAATCTGGGGATTGTTCCGCAGGCGATCGGGGATCGCCACGCCGATGTACGGTGCGCTGAGCAGCTTCATCCCCATCGCCAGAGCCGCATTCAGTTCCTCCTCAAACTCTTTGGTCAGACCGGGATGGAGGCTGTGCTCGGCCTGAATGTCGATGGTCATCGAGTGGAGGCCGGGCCCGTGGGACTTGTGGGTCACTTGGACCTTGGGGACATCCTGAAGATGAAACCTGGCCCGGTCCTCTCGCTTGATGGATTCTACGGTTCCGAAACTCTCACAGAGGAAGCCGTGCACCTGCCCGCTCCGGACCGCGCCATTGATCTTCACCAGCGCTGCGTAGTTCGGACGGTCTGAGTACCGCTCGGGAAAGACCATCCGGTTCCAGACCTGGGTGTCGAATGTGATCTTCGTGGTCGGGCCTTCCGCAGTTTCCGGGCTCACCTCTCTAGAGTAACAAAACCGATCATTAGTACACGCGCTCGCACCTGATCGCGCCATTTTCAGAATGCGTCGTCCGCGACACAGCCAAACACTTTAGAATGATTGGCAAGCCTCTCAACTGCGCCAAGGTGTCAGATTGAACTCTCTCTATCAACGTTTGAAGGAAATGAGCAAGGACGATTTCGAGGCCTTGATCGATCAGCTCCTGCAGGCCAAGTATCCTGGGGCGGGGATCACTCTGGTCGACGGAACCGGCGGCGATGAAGGCATCGACAATTTTCAGGGGATTCTTGAAGACGGGCCGGCTGTCTGGCAACACAAGCACTTCCCCAACCGCATCCAAGAGGCGCAGAGAAAACAAGTGATGAAGTCGATCAAGGCGGCTTTCGAGAGCCGCACTCCGCGGATCTGGGTGCTCTGTGTCCCAATCAAGCTCCGAATCAATGAACAAAACTGGTTTCAACAGTCCGTCAAGCTGCCATACGAGCGAAAGCACAAAGGCACTAAGATCGAATTGATGCAGGCATCGCATATCGTGCAGGACCTTCTCTACTACAAAACGATCCGCGACGCCTATTTCCCGGACGTAGTCTCTGATGTTTCCCGGCTGAGACAGATAGCGACAAATACCGAAAACCTTAAGCCGAAAGACCGCGCAAGATTGGCGACCGAGTACGGTCAGCAGTTTCTTTCGACTCTGCGGAGCATCGATGGTCGATTCGACTATGAAGTGAGTATTGGGGGGGAGAGGTACCCTGTAGCGCAGAGGGAACCAGGACTGATCCTGGCATTCAACAAAGGAGAACTCCTCACCAAGGTATTTGCCCGCGATCTCAATGCGCTTCGCCTGGATCCGATTCAGATCAAACTCACCCTGGGGAAGGGCGGGCGAGAGAAACAACGCACCGCGATCGATACAGGACGCCCGCAGACGCTCGCAGCGGAGGAAATACTCTCCTTCGAGTCCGGCTCTCCCCTTTTTAACTTCATCGCATCCGGTGGTCGTCCGGCCCAGCTGACCATCACGCCCGTGGTGCCCAACCCGGACAGACTGATTCCGCTCCGGATTGTGTTTGGAAAAGGGGACGACGCGAAAGAAATCAGATATCTTGCCTTCCGGAGAGAGTACGTAGGGAGGCAAGAGATAACGATCCGGAGCGACTCACAGCTTCCCCTCGATATCTTTATGGTTCTGAGATTCGTGGGCGAATCATCTTTCAACATCGCGCCCAAATTGGAGGGCGCCAATGTACGCGAGCTCCGCACGGTGATCGAGTGCTTTGAGGCGCTGAAGCGTTCCCCGTTTATCGAAATCGCGAGCGTGGAATTCGGCACGACGCTCCTCACCGGCGAAGTCCTGTATCCGGATTCCCTTGAGCTGGAGGAGGGACTGGTTCAAGTGATCAAGGACGCGGCGATGGTATCGGATCGCTTTAATGAGCTCATCCGATTGCCCGCGCAGATTTCGGACCCTGATTTGGAGGCTCTCGTGCAACTCAGCAGAATTGCGACGGGCGAGGAGTTTGAAGCAGACACTATCTCCGTCACAATGAGGAAGGACAAGAGTCTACAAGATGGTGTTCTATCAGATTCACACAAATGGCTTGCGCCCCTCCGTTTCGAGCCACAGTCGAATGCCGAGCCAATCGAAATCTTCGGCGCGAAAGTTCGCGTAGGAAGACCGATCTTTGAGTGTGCAAAGGTTGAGATTGAGGAACCGTCAAAAACGCGAGAGAGATACCTTGCGGCCACCGACGGAGATTCGGTGCCGATCGTATGGCGGTGTCTAGAAAAGTGCAGGTTCTATTACGGATCGCCCATCGAGCCGCTGACCTCGACGATCTGAGCAGAAACTCCTCCGCTTGTTGCTTTCATGCATCGGGTTGACATCCACCGTTGAATAAACCCACCCAACTCGCAGATAACACGCCCGCCGGCCACCGCGCCGATATGGGTCGGGAATATCTTGGCGTCAATCAGCCCGAACTGTTGAGGCAGCATCCGCGCGATCTCACCGTAGGTCACGGTAGCGCGTTTCTGGATGCGGTCGAGCAGAAGCAGCATCGCAGGCTCGATGTCTTGGGTGCGGAGTAGGTCCACGGTGTGGGACACAGGGCGTCACCAGATATTGAACAGAGTCAGACTAGCAGCGTCGCCCGTTTGCACAGACTCCTACAACCTGTGACCAGGAGAAAGCGACGAGTATTTTCGCGTGGCGTCAATCAGCGAACGTAAAATTGCATTCATGATATGGAATCCACGCGGGTCAATCTGGCATCGCTGGGACCCGCACATGCACGCGCCGGGGACGCTCCTCGCCGATCAGTTCGGGGGAGACTGGGAAGCCTATCTCACTGCTATCGAGAACAGTGACCCGGTGATTCTCGCCCTTGGGGTCACCGACTACTTTTGCATTCAGACTTACAAGGAAGTGCGGAAGCGCAAGGCCGCAGGCCGGCTGCAGGACGTAGAGTTTCTGTTTCCCAATGTGGAGATGCGGCTCGAAATCAAGACTGCAAAAAGCCACGGGATCAATCTCCATCTTCTGTTTTCTCCCGATGACCCGCAGCACGAGTCCACCATCGAGCGAATCCTCGGCCGTCTTCATTTCCGGTTCCAGGACCAGGACTACGCGTGCAACAAACACGAGCTTGTCGCCTTGGGACGGGCCTTTGACCCGAAACAAACGGACGAGGGAGGTGCCCATCGGACGGGCGCGAACCTATTCAAGGTGAGCTTCCCGGAGCTCCAAAAGTTGTTCCGGGAAGAACAGAAGTGGCTGTCGAAGAATTGTCTCGTAGCCGTGGCGGGCAGCCTGAATGACGGGACTGCGGGCCTTCAGGAGGACGCATCTTTCGCCGCCCTGCGGCAAGAGGTCGAGCGGTTCGCCGACATCATTTTCGCCAGCACGCCATCGCAGCGGGAATTCTGGTTGGGCAAAACGCCAAAGGCGAGTCGGAAAACCATCGAAGAGAAGTACAAAGCCCTGAAGCCCTGCATGCACGGCTGCGATGCGCATTGGGTCAATAAGGTAGGCGCGCCCGCCGAAGACCGTTATTGTTGGGTAAAGGGAGATCTCGCTTTCGAGACGCTGCGCCAAGTGGTGTTGGAGCCGGAGGATCGTGTCCGGATCGGCCCAACCCCGCCGCCCGGACCAAGTCCGGGAGAGACCGTGCGGAGCGTGACGTTGAAGGAGGCGCCCTTCGTAGCGACTCCCGAACTGCGGCTCAATCCCGGACTGATCGCGATCATTGGATCGCGCGGGTCGGGAAAGACCGCTCTCATGGAGTTCCTGGCAGCCGGCGCCTCAGCCCTCACATCGACGGCCATGAACTCGTCATTTCTGCAGCGAGCCGGCGACCTGCTCGGCGACGCGGAAGTCGAGATCGCGTGGGCGGACCAGGAAAAGCATACAGCGGCGCTGCATGATCCCTGGGGCTGGACCACCAACGATGCGGAAAAGGCAAGGGTCTGTTATCTGTCCCAGCAATTCGTGGAGCGCCTGTGTTCTTCCGAAGGGCTTGCGACCGACCTGCGGCGTGAGATGGAGCGCGTTGTCTTTGAGGCGACCGAGCAGGGCGACCGCATGCAATGCGACTCGTTCGCGGAACTTTCGAGCCTGTTGCTCGCTCCGGCCGCTCAGGGCCGGGTGGAACTGGAAACTTCCATCCACGGGATTGGCGACTCCATCCTGAAGGAAGACCAGCTACGCGAGCAAGTCCCCATCCAGGCAGAGGCGATTAAAACTCAGAAGTCGCAGATCGAGAAGTTCCAGAAGGAGATGAAGGAGATCCTCCCGAAGGATAAAGAGGCTCATGCCAACAAACTCGTCGAACTTGAGGCTGAATATAAGCGGGCGGAATCGAAGATTGAAGGTCTGCGGCTGCGCAAAAAGCATCTGACGGACCTGCAGGCAGACGTTCAGCAGACGACGCAGTCGCGCGAGCCCAATCGCTTCCGTGATCAACAAACTCGATTCGTTGGCGCGGGCCTTTCCGTTGGGGAATGGGATGCATTCCGGATGGAATTCAAGGGAAATCCCATACAGTTCATTCAGAACGCGGTGAAGGCGCTCGATGCGGCGATCCTGCTTGCGGTGGAGGGCAATCCTCAGCAGCCTCTGGACGCTGCCAAAGTGCCGCCTTCGGCGCTGCCTCTGAAGCAGCTCGGCTCGGTGCGGGATGCCAGCAAGAGCGCCGTCGGGATTGATGCGCAGAAGCAGAAGAAGTATGAGGAACTCCAGCGAGCCATCGGCCAGATGGAGAGTGCGCTTCGAAAACTGGAAGCGGAACATCTCCACGCCAAAGGGGCAGCCGACCGGCGTAAGGAACTTCTGCAGCGGCGCCGCGACGAATACGTAGAAGTGTTCAACACCTTCGTCGAGGAAGAGACGATACTGGGCCAACTGTACGCGCCGCTGAGCAAAAGCCTGGCCGCCTCCAAGGGAACGCTCTCAAAGCTGGCATTCGTTGTAGAACGAGAAGTCAAGATCGAAGAATGGGTGAAGCGTGGCGAAGATCGGCTCGATCTGCGACGGGATTCAAGGTTCCGCGGCCACGGTGCGCTTTTGATCGAAGCCGAAAAGTACCTCCTGAAGCCCTGGAGCACCGGCGGTCCCGTCGAAGTCGCGGAGGCGATGGACAAGTTCCGCTCGGACTTTCAGGATGATTTCAAGAAGGCGCTCCCTGAGTTCGAGAGCCTGCAGGAACTGCGCACGCGCAAGATGGAAATCACTGCCTGGCTATACAGCACGGACCACATCAAAGTGCAGTACGGCATCACCTATGAGGGAACGCCGATCGAGAGATTGTCGCCCGGCACGCGCGGGATTGTCTTGCTCTTGCTCTATCTTGCCGTGGACACGCATGACCTCAGACCGCTCTTCATCGACCAACCCGAAGAAAATCTCGACCCGCGCTCCGTCTTTACGGAGCTGGTGCCGCATTTTCGAAGCGCCAAGCAGCGGCGGCAGGTCGTGATTGTGACGCACAACGCAAATCTCGTCGTGAATACAGATGCGGATCAAATCATCATCGCCACGTCAGAACGTAAGGACGACGGGGCTCTCCCGTCGATCAGCTACCAGAGGGGTAGCATCGAGAATCCCGAGATTCGGAAGGCTGTATGCAAGCTGCTCGAAGGCGGCCGCCGCGCTTTCCTCGACCGTGAGCGTCGCTACAGGATTCAGTCCGGCGATCCGGAGGAAGACGAAGGAATATGATCGTCACAAGGCAGGAAGTAAAAAGGTCCCTGCCGCGATGCGTTGCGAAGGTTCACTTGGAAGAAACAGCGCTCAACCCATGAGCGTACAAAGAGGAACCGCTTCATGTCTTGAGGGCAGCGAAGGCACTTCAGATAGAGATTGTGGCGTCGCGCCAGCAATGACGAGCTTGTCACATCGGAAACGCTGATCCGGCATCAGCAAACTCGAACCCCACGGTTTGCGGGATGCCTGGTTTTCCGCTTCACTATGTGTGCGGAAAGTGCGCTGAAGGACCCGGCGCGCGAAATCCTGAGCTATGTCGCGCAGCCCTGATCAGCCGGTCCAAATCAGTTTTCTTTAGCTGATCGAGTGACGCACAAAAGGCTAGAAACTCCGGATGTAGTCCTGGTTTTTCGCATGCTCCCCGGTACCGGTCCAGTGCCTTTTCACGTTGGTCGTGGAACCACTTGCCCCAGCATGCCAGGAACACGCCGGGGCGGAGTCTCCGGTCCGCGACCACAGTTTCAACGGCATCGGCCAGCGTGTCTCCCGATGCACAGAGAGCCAGCACCGGGTCAGGCTCCGCGGCGAACCGGACCTTGTCACCGGCACGACAATCCCCGCAGAGGGATTGAGCCACCTCTGCGAGGACCTTCCTGGAGGGCCGGCGCCCGACGGTGGTCTCGTGGCCGCAGAGGTGCTGGGCCACGAGCGGATCGGATTTGGGCTTTGTGGGTTTCAGGGCGATTGCCGCAGCGTTGCCCCTGTCGGCGAGAAAGGCAGTAACGGCAGCACGGGTCTTTTCCTCCTGCCAGTCAACGGCAATCCGAAACCCATCAAACCGTTTTTGCGCATAGCCGTCTTTGAGCGCCTTTGCAGTGGGCATTTTGTCGGCGCCTCTCAAGCCGAGCGCATCAAGAACTTTGCCGAAGTGAATCGAAGAAATCTCCAGCGCTTCCGCCATCTCGCGAAAGCGCGGCGTGTGGCCGGAAGCAGGCCGGTGCTGGGCGATTTCGACGCCATTCTCGACCAGGGCTCCCAAACTCGCCGCGTCGGCGCGGGTATTCTCGCTGCGATCCACCCAGCGCAACGAGACCGTCTATCCGGCCGCTGTGAGCTTTCCAATCAGCCCGGCCGCGTTGGCGTGCAGCCGGATGATGTGCTTTGCATTCACGCGACAATCGCCGAGGATCTGGCAAATTACCAACTGCGAGTCGCCTGTGATCCTCAGGTCACCGGGTTTAAGAAACGCCGCGACGGTCTCGAGTAGGCGGATCAGCGCCATGTACTCGGCGACATTGTTTGAATTGACTTTTCGCGCCTTTACATACTTGTGATAATCGTTCTCGCCAATTACCCAGCCGAGGCCCATGTGACCGCCAGGATTAAATGGCTGGCATGCACCATCAAACGAAGCCGTGATCACAGATCGAGATTCGGACATAGTAGAGATATTCTTCAGTCCGTCTGCCAATCGACCTGCGGATCGACCGTGCCGAGCTGGACTCCTGCTTATCCGAATTTGATTAATTCCTTCGGATCGAAGTGCGGCTCGAAATGCCGGTCGTATTTAGCCTCCCAGTACGGTTCAGGCCAATCTCGCTTCCTGAGGTTCAGAGGGATCTGCTGCAAATTCCCGCCTTTGGATCGATGTTCACCTACCGCGTAGACTCCACGCTCTTCGGCCAGCTTTGTGCCGAGTTGCTTGAAATGTACCTTGCAGCCCGCATCCTCGCTGGACGTGAACAGGTACTGAGCATCGTCGAGCGTCATGAGCCGCGATTCCTTCTTCGAGCCCGACTCGCCGCCAATCACGCTCCATGCAATGCCGCTCTCGCGCAGCATGCCTGTGAGATCGGGGCATGCATCCTTAAGCGCGATTTTCGGATCCGACACCCAGGGCTCGAATGAAATCCACTTGATTTCGGCGTGCGTACGGCCCAATGTCACGATCTTGTTCAGTTCGCCTTTCTCCGGCGTGCAAACCGACACGCCCATCCACACGTTGGGAGGCCACTCGCCGAACTCTTTCATGATTGCGGTGTCCAGTTTGGCGAGACGGTTGGCACGCTTTGTAAGGACTTGAAACTGCAGCCATGGAGCACACCTGAAAACGCGAAAATGTTCGAGGATGACTTCCATTGGTACAGCATGATGCAGCAGGTCCGAAAACTCGTCTACAAACACGAGCGATCTCGGCGGGAATTTCAAGCACGCGTACAGTTTGGCTGGATTGAATAGAATTCGATCGGTGAAGCGCCTCTTTACTACTTCCTTCTCGATGCCGTTCGTCACCTCGGTCTCCGTAAAGGTTTCGACAAGGTCGCTGTACCGGTTATCTCGATTATGTATTTTGGATTTCGAGAACCTAAAGATGCGTAACCGGGCGTAACACCCATTGCAGCCCTTTGAACACTCGCGGCAACCATAAAGACTGTTTAGAACCTCAGTACACCAACTGATCCCGACTTTGCCTTCCCCCACGCCTTCCTCCTGAGATTTCCTTGCCCGAAAAAGTTCCGAGCGCACCGACAATCCGGTTATCGACAAATTGTTCCCATATCTTCAATGGCCGGTTTGACTTGCCGGTCGACTTCGAGACACGCCATCAACCTCCGGGCCCGCCCCGCCTGAAGCACGAGGGCATCAAGGTCTGTTGGGGGCGTTCCTTGCGAGCCAGGAGTGGCGCGAAGTCCGCTGCTAACCGCGATCACCGAGCTGTTCCGCTCGGTGACGCTGACTGCCGGTCATCGTCTGGCGCCGTGAAGGGGATGTGCTCGGGTCGCCGTACCTTCGCTCCTCCGGGCTCGAGGCACGGCACCTATGATTCGAGGTGCGACGAGCGTCGTGAGACCCCGACTCTCCATTCAGAACCAACCCCCCGACGGGGATGTCACCTAAGGCCCGTACTCACCGGGCGTAAATAAACAACCAGTTGGCACGTCTCAGTCTGTCCAGCGAGGAGGGGGGACTTGATTGGTACTTTGGGATACTCCGAGCCACTGGCCGTGGCCCGGAGAATTTGCTGCTACTGGTTTGTGCGGCGTTTCGACTTCTTGTTGCCGCGCTTCATCCGGCGATCAATGCGTTTCATCGCTGCACGCTTGTGCTCATCGGTCGGATGGACATATTTGTACACGCATCGAATAGAACCATGCCCAAGCAGGGCGGCAAGTGTGGCCAAATCGACCTTGTCTTCGGTGACGGCCCGGGTGGCAAACGTATGGCGGGAGTCATACGGGACAAACTCGATCAGCACACCTTCTCTGGCAGCTTCGGCCACGATTCGATCGTGCGCGGAGTTGATGCGAAAGATGTGTGCCCCGCGCTTCTTCTTGGAGGGGAAGATCCACCTTGATTGACCGGCCATTCTCCGCTCTAGTATCTGGCGAGATTCGGTGGTCATGTTGAGGTGTCGCTTCGCGGCTTTTGTCTTTCCGCGGGCGACGTAGATTGTCCCTGCTTCGAAGTTGATATTGGCCTTCGCGAGCGACGTGACTTCTTCCGGGCGCATTCCTTGGTTGATCATCAACCGACCCACATCATGAAGATCGGGCAGCCTAGCTGCCCGCCGGAAGTAGTCTTCCTCTTCTGCGACGGTGAGAACGTGAATCCTCTCAGCATCAGCGTCCGAAGGGATATCGACTCCTTCAATCGGGTTCGAAAATGCCCAATGATGGCGAACGGCATACTGGAAGAACGTGCTCATTGCGTGAAGATCATGCCGGATGGTAACGTCGCGTACCTCGTGTTCTTCCGCGCGCCAGCTTTTGTAATCATCCACACTTGCAGCATCGATCGCGCTGACCGGAAGCTTTCCAAAGAAAACGACCGCGCTTGAAAGGCTGGTCATTATCCTTTTATAGGTGTTGGGGTGCGCGCGATATTTGCTCTTCGCCCAGACCCCGAATTTCGGAACCGCATCGCTGAAGGGGGTTACGAGGATTTCACTCGCCGGCCGCTTCCCGATCTTGAGGCGTTTCCGCGCTTCCGTTTCGATCTCTCCTGCCTCCCCCTTGTTTTGTGGAGTGGCGTCCAAATCTGTGCTCCCCGTGTGCTCTTGGCCTTTGAGCTTGAACCGGTAATGCCATTTGCCGCTCCTCTTTCTTAGCGACATCGTCGTCTCCTTTAATCATCTGTTTTTGCACCCACTCATCAAAGCCGTCCCGGGGGTACCAAATGCCCCCAAATTTGAAGTAGGGTGGTCCCTTCCTTTGCGACCGCAGGTCAGCCAGGCGTGACTCGCTCATCTCGTACTCTCTGGCGAGTTCTTCCGGCGACATAACGTTATTCCTGGCGAAATGCATCGAACCAGCCTTCACTCACTCCCGCCAAGGGCGTGGCCACAGAATTCTCCTCAGCAAAGCTAGTAACCCTGTATGGGTTACAAGCCTGGGTGCTGAAATTTGAGAATAGAAAAGAAGTGAGCTAGAACCTAGGCTTCCCGCGCAGAATCGCCGAGGGGGGGCAAAAAGTTTCAAAAAGTACCGGCCCAATCACAAGCGCCGGAACGTGTGTCGGTCATTCGCGGTCTTCAATGCTCGGCACTTCCCCGTTCGACAAAGCCTTCTCGACCGGCACCAAATAACTCTCCCAGAAGCGAGTCGCCTCCAGTTTGCGCTCAGCCTCGGCTTGGAATCATTGACCACGACTAAGCAGGGCTCGCGCGTGCGCCACAGCGACGCCCGGACTCTGGGGCTACGAGCAAGTGAAGTTTTCGGCGCGAAGCTGGCTCGCGGGCTTGTAAACGGATCGCGCGCGCTTGCTCACTAGCTTCAAGATTTCGATCAGGGGACCGCTCCGCAACTCGCCGCTATTCCAGTAATGAGCGCTTGCTTGAGCGCGGGAAACGAGGAAGTCTCCAGACGACATGAAGCAGATGATGCCGCCCACCTCTTTGAAATGCGGAGCGATGGCGCTCAGCATTCCGGCCTCGTTCAGCACATAGACGACAAGGTGGAGGTGCTTCTCGGCCGCGTAACTGCGGCTGAGTTCGGCGTATCGTGCTGAACCCTTCACCGCCAATGCGTACTCAATGCCGATGCGAACCGGCGAATTCTCGACGAGAATTTCCGCCACTGCATCGTAGTCCTTCGCCAGTCCGGCGTTGCCGTAGAGCAGATTGTCGGCGCGAACCTGGAAATCGCTCATCCAGTAAGTGACCGAGAATTTCTGAAGGAATCCGGCGAACGTGCGATTCACTCCGAGGAAATGGCTCACGTTGGCTGGATCTCGGGTTACAGCCGCGCCAAGATTTGCGTCGGCCTCGTTGCCGTGAAGGGCAGAAAGCCCTGCCTTAGAAACTGCATACGCTATCTCTCTTGTGCCATTCATTACCTTGTTTGCGATGATGTATCCGCCCTTAAAAAGGAGCCCAAGCACCTCACCCAGCCAGCCCCTCTCGCACGGGAGGCCGTAGTATTTGGCGATTGATTGCACAATTTTTGGCGTGCACCAGCCGTAGATACTGAGTAAGAGAAGGACGTGATATTGTCTTCTTGTTAGCCCTCCTGCGGTATCGTTCGAGCTGGCGCGCTGTGGCTTGTTCGGATTCCGATCCCTCCTTTGGTAGGTGCCGATCGGTTGGATGGAAGGCTGCAGGCTCGAATTGTCGTTCACGATTGACCGCCTTTAAGGAACGATTCCGACACAACATGGCGCTGATTTCTGACGCTTTGTGCGGGCAATATTTGTCTCGCCGGAATGGAATCGGCGCAGACAGGCGGCGCACACCCGGCACCGCTCCCTTGATTCCGCTTGAGGCCTCTGGCCATTTTTTTGGTGGCACACGCTAACGGCCCGGGAAATGCCAACGCGAATCCTTCCATCGAGACAACGCTGCTGCTGGCGAAACGCATTGACTGAGCCTCAATCATCGCCGTCGTGGGCGTGGCAATTAACTACTCTTCAGCAATGTTCCGTTTGGAGACAGTCTAAAAAACCCTTTGCTGAAGTATCCAGAATAAGAGTGAAGAGAGCCAAAACCTAGGCTTCCCGCGCAGAATCGACCGGGGTTTCAAAGCCACCGGGCAAAGTTTCAGTTATTCCTGCCTGCAAACCTCAACACTTTCCTAGCCCCCGAACGTCTCTTCGGTCTGGACCGCATGATTTGCTTCGGGTCTAATCCCCGCGGGGCATGCCGCGCATCTTGATCAGAACCTCAATGAGAGACTCGGATCCTTCGACGCCCTCAATTTCGTCGATTGCCGGTACGCGAACGCCCGGTGATGCCACGCGGGTGAAGGCCGACGGAGGAATATAGGATTGGTAAAGCCCGGCACGAACGGCCCGAGGAGAAAATACCCGCCAGCCATTCACCCAAATGGCGTCAGATTCCGATACCGGGAAGCCGTTTTCCAAAAGTGATTGCTCAATCTCTGGTGTGATTAGCGGCGGTGGCACGTCGGTATAACCGTCGGAATCCATGTGTGCGATGACCATGATGCTGATCGCTTCCTTGTTCACAATTTCTCCATTGTTGATGATTCCTAACAGGCCGTCGTAGGGAATGCGACCGCCAGGCATGCCGCAGCCAATGCCCAATCGTGACGGCAGATAGTGACGGGCACTGCGGTTCCGAGCCCTGACGCCCGGTCATCCCGGAGGAATCGCGGAGACGTCAGGTGGCCGAATTGCAGGCGGAATGAGGGTAATAGGTAAGCCTAGCCAGCACTTCAGCAGCGCGTCCTAGAGGCTCCTGGCGCGCCGTTTCCCGCCAATCTCCCCCGGAACTCGTAGCGGCGGCGGAAACCCGGTTCCTGCCAGGTGCGCTTAATCTCGGAATGGAATGCGCCTGGCGTCAACGCCCAGGGAGCTGACGAGGCGCGGGCAGTGCATCATTAGCCTCCAGCAGTGGCAGCGCCAGCCGGGCAAATAGGCACGGTAATCAGAGGCCGGCTCCCGAGCCGTGAGAAACAATCGCGCTCAGGAGAGCCGAAACCACGAGGGCACCGGCGGGCGTCAGGGCGGTCATCCCGACATTTGGCACCTGCTTTTCTCGGCATTGATTGGGGGGGATTGCGAGATCTCGACGCGTCCACCAATCTCCGATTCCGGTCCTCGGTGATCTCAGCTAGTAAGCCTGGTGAACGCTCGGACTGGTTGGTAGGCGCAGAATTAAGCTCTGCATATGATCATCGTGTGCTAATCGGGATGCTGCGGGGACGCGGACTTGCGCCTGACCATTCTGCGCCGGCTGGCAAACGGTAGGGCTGATCGAGTCGGAATTCGATCGACATTCGGAATCATTGCGCACTCGAATACCGCCGGGAGCTGCTCGGCAATTTCACGCATCTGATGCACGATTCGGCCAGCTAGTGCACCGTGGATGGTCGTCGATCAGGCCGCAATTCCTTCGGTCGATGTCGCGCACTTCGGCAAATCTAAAGTTGTTATCTTTAGACTTGAAGTTGAGTTGCAAAGAAATTGAGATTCTTTGTTCCAAAGAAAAACAAAAAAGCTACCGGCGGACACGGTGCTGTCTTGGGAATAAGTCACGCTTCCCTATCCCAGCCGAAGCAATTCGCGATTGAGATGGAGATTGGCAGTGCGGCGCGAAGCGCTTTGGAGTTGGGATCTTCGCCGAGTTGATGCTGCCTAATCCAGCACCGTCTCTGCCATTTGGAGGCGGTCTCCGCGCGGATCATTGCGGAGTTGAGGTCCTTTCTCGGCCATCAATTCTCGGGGGAAAGAAGGTGTCTTCAGGGGCGAACGTCCAGGCCGCAAGGGAAAAGATGGTTTGAGAGGGGTATGTCAGCAAAATCGCCCTCTGCAGTAAACGCGGAGTTCGCCTCTCATATTCAAGTAAACAATGCACTTATCGGAGCCGACTAGCTTCTGTAAGTCAAAGTATCCATTTTTGAAAATCCGTATGATTCGCGTACTATTTCCGTACGGTTGTCACACTGTTTTCGTACAATATCCGCCGGCAGATCCCGGGCAGGTTTTCGATTCTGCAAGGTCAACTTCTTGGTACTTGCCTACCCATTCAGTTGGCCATTGCTCTGCAGTTCAGCGCTTATTCACGCAGCCGACTGTAGGTCTGTGCAGGCGCAGATCCGGGAATATGGCAGACTCATTGATGTCATCCTGGGTTCCGCAAAAGCCCGCAAGTCCGCTCAAACTGATCCAGAATCACAACTCTCCAGTTGCAATTGCATGTGGCCATCCCGGTTTACACGGCGCGAATTGCGACACGCAGTTCGATCATCTTGTTGCCACTAGTCATCGTAGAAATCCGGATCATCTGGCAGGATGCCCTTGCGTATTAGCCAGGACAACAAGACCAGAGGCCACAGGACTAGTAAGGACGGGGCGACAATAATAGCCAAAAGCCTGGTTTCGATGTGCCACCGCAGGAAGAAGCAATCCCGCCTGGGCGCGGTCAGAAGGCAGGCGAGGAGACCCGCACTGCATACCGAAAAGATGGCAATGTCGATGATCGCAAGGGGACTCAATTCACTCAATCGCATGGGTAGATGTTGTGCCAGATCTCGGCCATTTCGGGCAGCGTCTCCTCGTCGGGATCCGTGAACTCCAAGTCCGGGTCAAATTCATCGAGCACATCGAACGAATCGTCGTCCCAAAATGCATCGGCTACTTCGCGGCCTGCATTCGCTTCAATCAATCGGTCGACGACGCCCGCCGCCAACTGGAGTTGCAGTTTGGAAGGTTCGCCATTCTCCCCATTCCTTGCTCCCGGGATCTCCGGTTGTGAGCCGTTCATCAGTTCCATCTGCTAGGTCCTTTCGGGGTAGGGTGTTTGGAATTGCCCGGCCCAGTCCCGATGATGCCACCGAATCTCAGCTCAATTCCCGGCTCGTTACCAAGGGAATGTGCACCATTTCGCACACCTCGAGTGGAGCAGGGATGAAGGTCAATCGTTGATTCTCGAGCGGGAATCGACCTTAGGTTGACGATCGCGAACCCTGACAATTATCTGATCGATCTCAAGATCCAGCGCGGAGGCAGCCCTAAACAACAGCGCCAGATTGGAAGCATGCCCGCCTTCGGCACGCGTGATAGCTGTTCGGTGCACCCCGACTTGGCGCGCAAGTACACCCTGAGAGATGTGGCGTCGCACCCGCAACCGCCGGATAAACGCACCGACTGATTCCTGGATCGAACTGCGATCCGGAAGTATATTGCCCGGTTGGGACGGCCTTCGGAAACGGTAGTAGACGATCCCGAGGGGCTGACCACAGCGCCGGCATCTCGTGCCCGCTACGTTGTGACCGGAGGCTGTTGCGTACTGACGAAGGTGACAAGACGGGCAGCTGGCTGTCAGTTGAATTGAAAATACGTCTTCGTGCTGGAACATGGGTCTCCCCGTTACATCAGGTTGGCGGTTGAAGCGGGACACGAAGATCTCTGCCACAGGACAATCGAGATCCTGCGAGATGATCCGGTGAAAGCCGGAACGATTTTTGTCTTTGCGGTTGAACATGGTATTAGCGGGAGAGCAAGTACAGACAGATGCGCTAAACTTCCGTTAACACAGCATCTTTTGGAGACCGGTTTGTACCCGCATGGCAGCCAAAATCGGACTCTGGATCAAGCCATCCCACCAGGCTCGGTGCCGCTGCCTGGGCAGATCGTAGGAGTAAGGCAGCGCCTCTTCCTGACCGAAGAGGTTTATGTTCCGCTCAATTCGAAGGATTCCACCCTGGTCAGGCTCTCGTGTATTGACGACGACGCCCAGGGTCAGCCTCTCGAAATCCTTTGGGACAAAGAGCTGGATGCCCGGATTCTTTCCGAGGAGGCATGGGATTCAATCGCTCGCCGGGGCTTTGATCCAGGCCCCCAGTTCTCCGCGTATCTGAATACTCTTCGCTGGAACTGCGTCACCTCGACGAATCCGCGCCTTCTCCAGTCACCGTTCCGAGCCGGCATCCGGCTGGATGCCTATCAGCTCGAGCCCCTTCGAAAGGCTCTGCAACTTCCGCGGGTCAACCTCTTCATCGCCGACGATGTTGGACTGGGAAAGACAATTGAGGCGGGTCTGATTGCCCGCGAACTGCTCCTCCGCAAGAAGGTTCGTGAGATTGTAGTCGCGTGCCCGCCGTCAATGCTGCTGCAATGGCAAGAGGAACTCGATAGCAGATTCGGTCTGCACTTCGAGATCCTGGACAAGGATTTCGTGCAGCGGGTCCGGCAGGAGCGCGGGTTCGGCGTCAACCCTTGGACCACCAACTCCCGGTTTCTTGTTTCACAGCGGCTGCTAATTGATGAAGCCTACTCCGGTCCGATGGCAGATTGGCTTGACACATTCCGTCCGGGAACTCTGCTGATTTTGGACGAAGCTCACCACGCCGCGCCGGCGAGCGGCCAGCGTTACGCCATTGACTCCCAGATCACTAAGGTCGTCCGTGACATCGCTCAGCGATTTGAACACCGGCTTTTTCTTTCGGCGACGCCTCACAACGGACACTCAAATAGCTTCTCGGCCCTGCTGGAAATCCTCGATCCGCAGCGATTCTGCCGCGGAGTGAAGGTGTCGACAACGTCGCTCCGGGAGGTGATGGTGCGCAGGCTGAAGGACGATCTGCGCGAAGTCGTCGGCGGATTTCCCAGGCGGGAAGTTGTCCAGGTCAATATCGAGGGGCTTCCAGCCGATGCGCCTGAGCTACGACTCGCCGAACTGCTCGACCAATACCGGCAGTCGCGGGAAACAAGGTTGAGCCAGGAGACGCGGAGAATTCAGACGGCTTCCGGTCTCCTGATCTGCAATCTCCAGCAGAGGCTCTTCTCATCGGTAGAGGCGTTCTCACGAACTTTGCGGGTTCATCGGAAGACTGTCCAGCGCCAATGGAATGCCGCAAGCGATCCATCTCCCAAGCGCCAAACGCTGCGCCTCGATATCCTCAAGCGGGGAATGGACGCGGATGACGATCGCTCGGCCCTGCCGGAAGCCCAGCAGGCAGCCGATGAGGAGGCCGAGATCGCGGCGGTTTCCGCGGCCACCTCCGGCCCGACTGAGTCGTCAATTGCTCGCCAGCTTTTTGAAAATGAGCAGGCGCTTCTGGACCAGATGTCAGAAATAGCCGAGGCAGCACGAACCCGACCTGACGCCAGGATCAACAAGATTGAGGAATGGATTCGCGCAAACATGTGCCCGGACCTCGAGACTCCGGGCGCGAAATGGACCGAGATTAGGGTCATCATCTTCACGGAGTACGACGACACGAAACGATACTTGGTTCAACAGTTGACCAAGTTGATCGCCGGGACGGACAGAGCAGAGGAACGCATTGCAGTCTTTCACGGGCCGACTCCGAACGACGAACGTGAAGCAATCAAGTCTGCATTTAATGATCCGCCGGCCAGAAATCCCCTTCGTATCTTGGTTGCGACTGACGCCGCTCGTGAGGGTCTGAACCTGCAGGCGCACTGCTGGAACCTATTCCACTTCGATGTTCCGTGGAATCCGAGCCGGCTTGAACAGAGGAATGGCCGGATTGACCGCAAGCTACAGCCGAACGATGTAGTCTTTTGCCATTACTTTTATTACGTCCAGCGGCCTGAAGATCGGGTCCTCCGCGCACTGGTGCGCAAGACGAAAACCATTCGCGAAGAACTTGGGAGCCCGGCGCGGGTCATTGACGACGGTCTCGATGCCCTCATGAAGAACGGAATCCGGCGCGCTCAGAGCGACGTCATGGCCAAGGAAATTGACGACTTTGATCTCGGCACCGAACAGCGCGCAGCGGTTGAAGAGGAACTCGAGGCAAGCCGAGAGCGAAAGCTAGACCTCAAAAAGCAGGTCGACCACCTGCGGAACATGCTTGAGTCGTCGCAAGAGGCGATCTCGTTTTCAAAGCCGCACTTCACTTCGGCAGTATCCTGCGCGCTGCAGATTCTGGGCGCGGAGCCGCTCAAGGCTCTCAGTCCAGGAGAGAGCGGCTCAAAGTTTATCTTCCCAGCGATGGATCAGCGGCAGGGCGCCGACCCCACGTGGGCGTCCACCATGGACAGCCTCAGAGAGCCGCGCCCCCGCGGAAAGAAGCTATGGGAGTGGCGCCGGGAGTCGCCCATCCGCCCTGTTGTCTTTGAAGATCCCGGAGTCGTAACCGACGAAGTGGTCCAGCTTCACCTCGAGCAGCGGGTCGTTCAGCGGCTGCTCTCCCGGTTTTCATCCCAGGGATTTATTCACCACGACCTGTCCCGTGCGTGCCTGGCGCAGTCCTCGGATGCCGTGCCACGCGTTCTCCTGATCGGACGATTGGCGCTCTTCGGCCCGGGCGCCGCCCGCCTGCATGAGGAGCTGATTTTTATCACCGCGCGCTGGATTGATCCAGCCTTGCGCAAAGAACCGCTGGCGCCTTACGCGCGCAACCGGGAAGACAAGACACTAGCACTCCTCGATACCTCTCTGCTTGATCCGCATGAGCGCCAGATTCCAGATGTGATTCGACAGCAGCTCGCTGAGTCGGCTCCAAACGACGTGCAGCAACTGCTGCCCCACCTCGAACAGCGGGCCGAAGATTACGCCGCAGACGCCATCTCGCTTCTCCAGAAGCGCGGCGAGGTGGAATCAAAGGCCATGCGTGAGATTCTGGAACAGCAGCAGAAGCACATCACCAAAACCGTTGGCGACCACGATCGTAACCGCCAACTGACGCTTAACTTCACTGAAGATGAAACGCGGCAGCTTGAATCGAATCGCCGCCACTGGGACAAGCGCCTCCGCGCGCTCGACAAGGAATTGACTACCGAGCCTGCCCGCATACGCGACCAGTACGAGGTCCGCGCCAAACGTATCGAACCCATCGGCCTTGTCTATCTTTGGCCGGTGACGAGGTAGGCCATGGCCAGGGACCCGGCAGTTCTCGCCCATCAGGAATGGCTCGGATACGTCCAGCCGTCTGGCCTCGTGGTCTCCATCCCGGCCATGCTCGAGGCCAACGTCCGCATCAACGCAAATCAGGGACCGGAGCACCGCCAGTTCCTCGAGTACTTCCTTGAAGATAAAGACGGCGAACCCATCGCCATGCTCGGCAGCTTCCCCGAGTTTGCCGAGGCCGTACTCGGCTGGCAAACCGGTGACCTTCATGGTGCGCCCGACTCCGAGCCTCTCCCCGAGTCGCTTGAGGCCGCGCTGCCTGAGTACAGCGAGACCCTGCGACCCTCATACGCCCTGCGCGAGTTCGACCCGGCGCCTGGCGCCAGCGAATGGATCCTCCTCGTCCAGGTCCTGCCCGCCAATCCGGACTTCGATGCCGTTCCTGAAAGCGAGGCCCGTCACTGGCAGGCCAGCCCCCAGGCCAAGTTCGAGCGGCTGCTCCGACAGACCCGCGTCCCCATCGGCCTGCTGGTCAATCGCGACCAGATCCGTCTGGTGTATGCGCCAGACAAGGAACTCAGCGGCCACATTACCTTCAACCTGCCGGAGATGGTCACTGTCGCCGGCCGGCCTATTTTTGCCGCCTTCCGAGAACTGCTCGGCTTCGAACGGCTGTATAGCGTCGACAAATCGGAGCGACTCCCGGCGGTGCTGGCCAACAGCCGCAAGTTCCAAAATGTCGTCTCGACCCAGCTTGCCAGTCAGGTTCTTGAAGCACTCTACGAACTGCTGCGCGGCTTCCAGGCGGCCAACGACCAGACCCAGGGCGAATTGCTGCGCCCCATTCTTGCCCGCGACCCCGACATCGTCTACCGTGGCCTGCTCACCACGCTGCTGCGCATGGTGTTCATCCTGTATGCGGAAGATCGCGGGTTGCTCTCAACCGACCCTGTCTATCTGAATTACTACTCGATCACCGGCCTATACGAACGGCTCCGCATCGACGACGGCCAATACCCGGACACCATGGACCAGCGCTTCGGCGCCTGGGCGCAATTGCTCACGCTCTTCCACCTTATATATATAGGTGGCAGCCACGGAGCGCTGCGCATCCCGGCGCGCGAGGGCTACCTCTTCGACCCCGAGCAGTACCCATTTCTGGAAGGTCGCCAGACGGATAAGGACGAAATCCAGATTCCCCGCGTGCCCGACGGCGTCATCTTCAGGGTGCTGTCGAAGCTCATGCTACTCGATGGCGAGCGCATCAGTTACAGGACGCTCGCCGTCGAGCAGATCGGCAGCGTTTACGAAGCGATCATGGGCTTCGAGCTGCATCAGGCCCAGGGGCCGTCTATTGCCATCAAGCCCGTCAAACGGCACGGCGCTCCCACCACCATCAACCTTGAAGAACTGTTGCGAACCGCGCCGGCTGGCCGGGCAAAGTGGTTTACCGAAAAGACCGACCAGAAGCTGACCGGTCAGGCTGCCGAGGCAATCAAAGCCGCCACCACGATTAACGACCTGATGGCCGCGCTCGAACGCAAGATTGCCTCGTCCGTCACGCCGGGCATCGTGGCTAAAGATGCCATGATCTTCCAGCCCTCCGATGAGCGGCGGCGCTCCGGGTCGCACTACACGCCCAGCTCGCTCACCGGGCCCATCGTGCAGGCAGCGCTTGAGCCGGTTCTCAAGCAACTGGGTGGCAATCCGACTCCCGAGCAGATCCTCGCGCTCAAGGTCTGCGACCCGGCGATGGGCTCGGGGGCCTTTCTCGTGGAAGCCTGCCGGCAACTGGGCGAGGCGCTTCTTCGTGCCTGGCACGCTCACAACGAACTGCCTTATGTGCCGCCTGATGAGGATGAGAACCTCTATGCCCAGAGGCAGATTGCGCAGCGCTGCCTTTACGGTGTCGACAAGAATCCGATGGCCGCGGACCTTGCCAAGCTTTCCCTGTGGCTGGCGACGCTGGCCAAGGATCATCCGTTTACGTTTCTCGATCACGCGCTGCGCTCGGGCGATTCGCTCGTGGGGCTGTCGCGCAAACAGATCACCGCGTTCCATTGGGATAAGACGGACGCGCAGCAGAGCTTTCTTGAAGACACAGTACGCGCCCGCCTCCGGAGAATCGGCGAATACCGCCAGCGGATTCTGGACGCTCGCGACCTCATTCCCTATGCGCAACTAGAGCAGCATCTGGAGGCGGTGGATGAGGACCTCGGGTGGTTGCGGCGCATTGGCGACACGGTTATCGCGGCATTTTTTGCGGCCAAAAAGCCGAAAGCGCGGGAGGCGGTGCGGCAGGGGTTACGCGAGCTGACGGAAAAGACCGTGCGCAGCGTGATTGATCTTGAGAGCAATGGCAAGATCGAGGAGGCGGTTAGGAAGCTATACGCAGGGCCCAAGGGGATTCGGCCGTTTCACTGGGAACTGGAGTTTCCGGAGGTGTTTCGCCTCGATGAAAGCGGAGAACCGCAGGGTGGATTCGATGTGATTGTTGGCAATCCGCCGTTTGCAGGCAAGAATACGCTCATTGCAGGAACGCAAAACGCTTATCCCGGCTGGCTCAAGGCGATACACAGCGAATCGCACGGGAATGCCGATCTGGTAGCACATTTCTTCCGGCGTGCATTTAGCTTGCTGCGTATCGATGCCTGCATGGGACTAATCGCGACGAATACGATCGGTCAAGGAGACACCCGCTCGACAGGGCTTCGTTGGATATGTAAGAACGGCGGAAACATCTTCCGAGCTGTGAAGCGGTTGAGATGGCCTGGAGAAGCCGCAGTCATCGTCAGCGTTGTCCATATTTCGAAAGGTGCGCTCAAGATTCCCTGCGTGTTGAACGGTAAGCCGAGCGATGAGATCACAGCATACCTCTTCCATTCCGGTGGGAGTGAGAACCCTTCGACTCTAACCAGCCGAGGAAAGACGAGTTTCATTGGTGTCTACGTGATGGGAATGGGGTTCACCTTTGATGATACGGACCCAAAGGGTATCGCCTCCCCAATGGCCGAAATGAATCGTGTAGCAGCGAAAGACCCTCGAAACCGTGAACGAATTCATCCCTATCTGAGTGGAGAGGACATCAATGACAGTCCAATTCACGCACCGCGTCGATTAGTTATCAATTTCGAGGAGTTCCCGCTGGAGAGGCGAACGCTTGGAAAGAGTTGGTCTGCGCTCGACGAGGAGGATCGCGCGAAACAGTTTAGGGATGGAATTGTCTCAGATGATTATCCGGGTGCAGTGGCCGCAGACTGGCCGGACTTGCTTGATATTGTTGTGCGTCGCGTGAAGCCTGAAAGGCTTGCCCAGAAAGACGCATTTGGACGCAAATTCTGGTGGCGGTTCATGCGAACGCGACCAGAGCTGGCGGAGGCTAAACGCCACCTGGAGCGCGTTCTCGTTACTTGCTCGACAAGTAAGCACAGGACGTTCACTTTTGTTTCCTCTGAACTAGTTATCGACAAGCAGAACGTCGTGTTCGCGGATTCAACAGCGCAGTTCTTTTCCGTCATGTCCTCGCGTCTTCACGAAGTATGGTCGACATTTTTTTCCTCTACGCTAGAGGACCGACTTGTTTACACTCCTTCCGATTGTTACGACTCGTTCGCGTTTCCGGTTGCCTTTGAAACTAGTGGGAAGCTCGAAGAAGTAGGGAAGGCGTATTACGAATTCCGTGCCGACCTCATGGTCCGCAACAAGGAGGGCTTAACGAAGACCTACAACCGTTTTCACGATCCGAACGAAGATTCGCCCGACATCGTCCGTCTGCGCGAGTTGCACGCCGCCATGGATCGCGCCGTTCTCGATGCCTATGGCTGGAACGATATTCAGCCGGTCTGCGAATTCGTCCCCGAATTCGACGATGAAGGGGACGAGGACGATAACGGCCGGCCGAAGAAGAAAAAGTACCGTTACAAGTGGCCAGAAGCGATCCACGACGAAGTGCTAGCCCGGCTGCTCGAACTGAACCGCCAGCGCGCAGAGGAAGAGCGCCGCGCGGCCGAAGAGGCTGAGGCTTTGGATTGGGACACTGGCGCTGGTCGCCGATCGAAGACTGCCGGAAAGAAACGGGCTAAGATGGCAGACACACCGCTTTTTGCAGCCAGCGAAGAGGAATAGGCCCCATGCCGGAAGAGATGTCCGCAGCAGAAGTGCGCACCAAGCTTGTTGAGGCTCTGGAACTGGACCTCGTCGGTCCCGCCAACGGAGTGGGCAACCCCGCGGAAGTGCTCGCGGTGCCGCCCTCGCGCTGGTACCTGACCGGCTTCTTGGTTCCGCTGGGCGCGCGGCCCGAACAGCGCCGCGACGAGACCGCCGAAGAAGAGGTCGACGAGGCAGCCGAGGGCGGCGACGACGATGCCAATCCCGCCGAGCGAGCCTCTGGCCGCATGCGCTACTTTCCGTCATCGATCGGCGCCACGGTTCTGGTGGGAGCCGGAGCGACGACGCTCGAAGTGAAGGTTAGCTGGGGCGACTACAAGCGCCGCACGCCGCCCGAAGAATGGGCGCGCATTCCCCGCAGCGCCACCTTGACTCTGGACTTGGCTAAAGCTGCCGACAGGATGCTCGAGCGGGAGATTCCCGGAAGCGATGGACTGGCTGTAGCATGGGTGACGCGTCCAGTGGGCCTGCTGTCCGAGGGCGCCGACCTGCCGAAGGGCGCGCGGACCGCATCCTTCTTTGTCGTCAATCGCCGGGCAGAAAAGCCAGACGAAGTTCGCGACGAGGCCTTTGCTTTTCAGGTAGCACTTGAGATCGGTGCGGGGGAGTTTCTGCGCCGTCCGGACCTGCGCGGGTTCATGAGCGAAGATTGGGACGAAAAGCTGGCGGACCTGCAATACCGTGATGACGGCGAGTACGCAGTAGGACACAACGTTGCGACTCGCACGTATGAGAAGAAGGTCGGTTGTTGCTCGCTCGTCCGGACGTGCTGGATTCCGCAGGCTGAGGTAGAGAAGGTCGATCACTGCGCGGATATTGCGGGTGCGGTGCTTGCAATGGACGAGTTGGCCACACTGGCCGACGGTGCCGATGCGAAGGCAAAGCTCGCGCCGCTCGTGACGCAGTATCGCAAGTGGATCGACGAGCAGGAAGCTGCGGTTCCGGCTAAGCCGGCAAGGCGGCACGAAACCGGAGTGGAGCTGATAAGCCGTGCGCGATTCGCAGCCAACAGAATCGAACAAGGGATTGCCTTGCTGACGGACGAACAGTGCCTTGAGGCGTTTCGGCTGGCAAACAATTGCATGGCGGCGCAGGCGAGGCAGCGCCAGGGCGTAATGCAGGGGATTGCACCCGAGTCGATCAAGCCTGCGTGGCGGCCGTTTCAGTTGGCGTTTCTGCTGATGAACCTGAAAAGCCTCGCCGATCCCACTGACGACAACCGCAACGTCGTGGACCTGCTCTTTTTCCCGACCGGCGGTGGCAAGACCGAAGCGTACCTGGGACTGGCCGCTTTCATGCTTGTTCTGCGACGGCTGCGGAACCCGGGGATCGCATCAGCGGGACTGAGCGTGTTGATGCGTTATACGCTGCGGCTGCTGACGCTGGACCAATTGGGTCGTGCGGCGACGCTGATCTGCGCGCTGGAACTCGAGCGGCAGAAGGATGCCGACAAGCTGGGCGATTGGCCATTCGAGATTGGCTTGTGGGTAGGTAAGGCGGCGACGCCAAACAGGATGGGCAAGCGCGGAGATGGAGATTCGGAATCGGCGCGCGCCCGTACAACCCGCTTCCTGAATGATGACCGCAAGCCGTCTCCTATACCGCTAGAAGAGTGCCCGTGGTGCGGAACGAAGTTTGGCAAGCTTTCGTTCCGGCTTCTGCCAAACAACGATAATCCTCAAGATCTGCGCGTTTCGTGCATGAAGCGGGATTGCGCGTTTGGACGGGGAGTGCCGCTGCCGATCCTGGCGGTGGATGAGCCGATCTATCGCAGACTGCCGTGCTTCATGATTGCCACGGTGGACAAGTTTGCTTCGCTACCTTGGACCGGCGAGGTGGGCGCATTCTTCGGCCGCGTGGAGCGGCACGATAAGGCCGGTTTTTACGGACCATGCGATCCCCTCAGAGGGAACAAGCTGCCGGTGCCGCGCCTGTTGCCTCCAGACCTCGTGATTCAGGACGAACTGCATCTTATCTCCGGACCGCTTGGAACGATGGTCGGACTGTACGAGATGGCGCTCGACGAACTCTGCAGCCAGATGATCGACGGGAAGCGAATCCAGCCGAAAATTATTGCTTCGACAGCAACTGTGAGGCGTGCGGAAGCACAAATCAGGGCTCTTTTTGCCCGAAATGTGGTGGACATATTCCCTCCACCAGGACCGGACCGCCGCGACACTTTCTTCTCGAAAACGCTAAAGCCAACCGAAGCTAATGCTCGTCTTTACGTTGGCGTCGCAGCACAAGGCCGCAGTCCGAAGGTATCCATGTTGCGCGTGTATCTGGCGCTGCTTGCGGCGGGACAGAAGTGGCATAAGAAGGTTTACAAGCGCGGGGAGACGTACAGTGCTGCTGATCCGTACATGACGCTCCTGGGCTACTTCAACAGCCTCCGCGAATTGGGCGGAGCGCGGCGACTGATCGAGGACGAAGTCCAGAACCGGCTTAAAGGCTACAGCTCTCGAGTGAGAGTTGGCGAGACGGATGGCCTCTTTGCTGATCGGAAAATCGGCTATGAGCCAGTGGAGCTGACAAGCCGCGTAGACACATCCCAAGTTGCGGAGGCGAAGAGACGCCTTGCGCTGCCTTTCAGCAACGACAAGCGTGTAGACGTGGCAATTGCGACAAACATGATCTCCGTGGGTCTTGATATCACGCGCCTTGGACTAATGGTGGTGTTCGGGCAGCCCAAGTCCAGTGCCGAATATATCCAGGCAACGAGCCGCGTTGGGCGCGATTCAAACAGGCCCGGCCTGGTGGTGACGATTCTGAACGTGCACAAGCCGCGCGACCGCTCTCACTATGAACGCTTCGAGGCGTATCACGAGAGCTTCTACCGTGCGGTCGAGCCGACCAGCGTAACGCCGTTTTCGCCGAGGGCGCTCGATAAGGGTCTTGCCGCAGCGTTGGTGGGGTTAGTGCGCCAAGCACATCGACCTATGACACCGGCTCTGGGCGCTAAAGAAATCTTGAACGAGCGCGGCCGGCTCGACTTCGCAATCCAGGCACTCGTTGATCGTAGTCAGGCGCATTCCAGGGAAATGGATGCAAATGAGAAGGACCGTCTTAGGACGGTGATGCGTGATCGCTGCCTGGACCTACTGGACTCGTGGGCGAAGACAACGCAGGATTTGGTGCAACACGGCATCTCTCTCCAGTACAACGAATATGAGACAGGCGGGGCGCAGCATCTTCTGTACGACTTCCTGAGCCCCGAGCTTCAGGGCCTTCCTTCATCCAATCGAAAAATGAAATTCCGAGCTAATCGATCGCTCCGTGACGTTGAACCCACAGTGAACATTTGGCTGCGCACCCTCGAGAACATTGACTTGGAGGACGACGGCCAATGACTCGACAGAAACCACGCGGAGAGATTCGGCAGAGCCAGCTGATCACAACCTTTGGTCCTGGAGCCATGCTCGATCTGCCGGAACACTCAGTTCTTGTTGCCGGGCTCGACTTCTGGACGACGGGTGGCGAGACAATCGTTGAGCCGCGCCTTAGCCAGAAGCTAGCTCGGATTCTCAACCTCCCGTCCATCGAGTTGCGGACTCCGCCTCCCGCAGAAAACGATCCTACGGCCCCGGCGCGAGGGATCTACGCATTCCAATTTCCCGAGTGGTTCATCAGCCAGAACATCGAAAGATCGGAGGAGAGCAAATACCAGACGCGGCTGCTTGTGCATCGAAAATCGCTTGTCCGGGGCAAATTTGTAGACCGGGACCGCGTGTCGCACCCGGTTGTTCCTGTTCGATTCGTCCGTGCCTGCAGGGCTGGCCACATCGGCGATATCGACTGGTTTGTCTTCGTGCATAATGGTCCGTCTGATTGCGCATTGAACGGAAAACAGCTCTACATCGATGAAAGAGGTACAAGCGGAGACCTCACGGAGATCGTGATCCGCTGTGAGTGCGGGAAGGCCGAAAGGAGTATGGCACAGGCCGCAGTTCTTTCGAACCAAGCGCTCGGTTCTTGCAACGGCACGAGACCATGGCTTGGCCCGTTCACGAATGAACATTGCGGTGAGCCAAACCGGTTGCTCATCCGGTCTGCATCAAATGCCTATTTCCCCCAGCTGATGAGTGTCATTTCATTGCCTGAACGAGACCAGGAATTGAAAATGATCGTCGATAAGATCTGGAGTGATCTCGAGCAGGTCACGGGAATCGAGGAACTGAAGTACGAGCGCAAGAAGGCCAAGATAAAGGAGGCATTGGAAGGATTCGCCGACGATGAGGTACTGGCCGAGATTCAGTCGCGCATCAACGAGACCGAAAAAGATCAGAAGCCCGTCAAGGTTGCGGAACTGGAGACTCTGATTGCGGCAAAGGCTGAGATCGGCAACGACCGGCCCGATGGTGTTTTCTATGCCCGCACATTACCCAAGGATGAATGGAACTCGCCGTGGATGTCTTCGATAGAGCGTATCGTTTTGGTTCATCGACTTCGCGAAGTTGTCGCGCAGGTCGGCTTCACGCGGATCGAATCGGCCGCCCCGGACATGGATGGGGAATTGGATCTTGGGGTGAAGAGAGCCTCCCTGGCACGGGAACCAAAGTGGCTGCCCGCCTGTGAGAACAAGGGCGAAGGGATCTTCGTTCATTTTAAGAAGGACGCGGTTCACACCTGGCTGTCTCGGCCGGAAGTCCAAAAGCGCGCACTGGAGCTCGTCGGAGGCTTCAAACAATGGAGCAAGGAGCACCCTGGAGCGAATCGTAAATTCCCAGAGCTGGCGTACTGGATGATGCACTCTTTCTCGCATCTGCTACTCACCGGACTCGCTCTGAGCTGTGGTTATCCAACTAGCTCTCTGCGCGAACGTATCTACGCGATTCCCGCTCTGGGTTATGGTGTCTTGGTGTATACCGGCAGTTCCGATACTGAGGGAACATTGGGAGGACTGGTCCTTGCCGGTCGTCGGATCCACGTAACCGTCAAGAACGCGCTTGCCCAGGGGCTACTGTGCTCGAATGATCCGGTTTGCGCTCAGCACGATCCGACGAACACTCTTGAGCGCAGGTTTCTTCACGGTAGTGCTTGTCATGGGTGCCTACTGATCCCGGAAACAAGCTGCGAGATGCAAAACGATTTCCTCGACCGCTCTCTGGTGTTACCGACACTCGAAGCTCACGGCGCGGAATTCTTTGCAGGGGTCGAGCCAGCATGATGCAACAGCTACTCTTGTTGTCTCCGTCTGAACTCGCTGATTTGGCTGCAGCCATCCGCACGGGCCGTTTGAACTCGCCATTCACTGCCACCGCTCTTCGTAGATTTGTTTCTGCTGAAAACCTTCCGGCGGCGATCGCTGGTCTGCAGACTTGTTCGAATGAAGGGATGAGTGCAAACGCCAGCGCGAACATTCTCGATCTTTTGGCCTCAGTCTCGATTTCCCGAACTCCGCTGGATGAGTTGATCGATCTTGTCGTCACTGGGCCCGCACCCAACGCAGTTGGGCGTGATACCGCTGTAGTCGTCACTGACCTATTCCGACGCGCGCGCAAGTCGGTCATTGTTGTTGGGTATGCGGTATCCAGAGGCCGCGAAGTTTTCGGTGCTTTGGCGGAGCGAATGAACCAGGAACCAAATCTTCAGGTCCGGCTCTACCTGGACATTCAGCGTTCGGCCGGCGACACTTCAGCCGACAGTGAGATAGTCCGGCGCTTCATGCATCGATTCGCCACAACCCAGTGGCCTGAAGGTGTCAGGCTGCCTGAGGTCTACTATGATCCGCGCGCCTTGGCGGTCGATCACGCTGAGCGAGCAGCACTACACGCGAAATGTATAGTGGTCGATGATCAAGAAGTATTTGTGTCCTCCGCCAACTTCACCGAATATGCCCAGGAAAGAAATATCGAAATAGGGTTGTCGCTGCACTCGCAGCAGGTGGCGCTCAGGATCATAACCTACTTGGCAGAACTGGTGGAGTTGAAGAAGCTTCGCCCAACATCCATAAAAGACATTGAACGTGGCCTCAAATAGCGGGTCCACTTGGTTTGAGTTGCTGCTTGGGACGTTAGACTAGAGTATGCTGCGCGGACGAGGGCGAGACCTGACACCTTGGCTCACGGTTTCGGCCGGCGAGCAACTCTAAACGACCCAACAACGCGTGCTTAGTGCCACTATCCACAGGCTTGATTTGTTTGATCTTCGTGCTTGCCGTCTTTCGCCGGGCTCTTGGTCGGGACCCCCTTGACGGGTCGGGGACGCCGCACGACTCCTTCCATCGGTTCGATAATTTCCGGGAGGGGTCCAAAGAAATCTTCCTCCGAGAGACCGACGGCCTCAATGATCTTATTGCGCTCGCACCTCGCCTTACAGCGCAAGAGAATACGATTGTCGAATCCCCGATGAATCGTGAGCAAATCTCCGTCGTCCGGGTGGAGTGGGCACGGCCCCTCCCACCAACTGGGCGCTACAGGCCGGCCGCCGCACCGTTTAGCAAAACTAGATGGCGTCATTGTCAAATCCTTTCAACTGCCCAATACCTCAGGCTGTTTTCAGGATGCGCTTGATGGAGGCCCCCCGTGAAGGTGTCCCAGAACAAAAAGTGAAAGGGCCCGAAAATTGTACTAGGCGTACCCGCGATGTCGTGGTTGACGGTGCGGCGTAATGGATCCCGCTGTTTACTTATGGGTCGCTCTCCTGTCCTCCTGAAACCCTGGGCACAACGGGGAAGCCGCAGCAGTTGAATAGGGATTCGCGAATTGCTGTCGTGCCTGCGCCCCGGCCGGGAGAAAGGCTCAGCAACGCGTTTTCGATCGACATTGCCACATATTATCGGCCAGCAGAAAAATCCCAGGTCCAAATCCAACACCGTCGGAATGAGTCGAGCATAGCGGGAAACCAGACGGTCCCAAATCCAAAATCTTGGGTAGGTCCCGACAAGTGATTCCGGCATTATGAAGTGGCCCACTTCGGCGGTTTGTTTTGGCCCACCCCTTGGACAGAGCGAACTCCTAGTCTGTACTGAGCGCGAGCTTAGGACGGGGGCGGGAGTTGGACTGGAGAACCAAGGTGGAGCTTTACGAGCAGATTCGTCGGGAGTATGAGTTTGGAGCAGGTTCGATTATTGGTGTAGCGCAGAAGCTGGGTGTACATCGGCGCACGGTTCGGGAAGCAGTTCGAAGTGCGTTGCCGGCACGGCGCAAGAAGACGGTTCGCCCTCATTTGAAGATTGGTCCGGCCGCGGCCTTCATCGATGCGATTCTGGAGGCCGATCGCAAGGCGCCGCGCAAGCAGCGCCATACAGCGAAGCGCATCTGGGAACGTATTCGTCTGGAGGTGCCGGGATGCACGGCAGCGGAGCGGACGGTTCGCCAGTATGTGGAGCGGCGTAAACAGGAGCAAGGGCTTGGACGTCGCGAGACTTTTGTGCCGCAGAGCTACGAGTTTGGCGTTGAGGTGCAGATTGACTGGTACGAAGCGTATGCGGATCTTGATGGGGAGCGGATCAAGTTGCAGGTGTTCTCGATGCGCTCGATGGCCAGCGGTGCGGCCTATCATCGTGCGTATCTGCGGGCCACGCAGCAGGCGTTCCTGGAAGCGCACGAGCTGTCATTCCACTATTTCGGCGGAGTATTTCGCAAGCTTCGCTACGATAACCTCTCGAGCGCAGTGAAGAAGGTACTGCGTGGCTACGAGCGGGAGATGACGGTGCGTTTCATCGCCTTCCGCTCGCACTGGCAGTACGAGGCCAGCTTCTGCACTCCCGGCGAAGGTCACGAAAAGGGCGGCGTGGAAGGCGAAGTTGGCTATTTCCGCCGTAACCACTGGGTCCCTGTTCCGGTAGCCAGGGACCTTGCCGATTTGAACGCGAAGTTGTTGGCAGACTGCCGCCACGATGAGAACCGTATGGTGGCAGGCCGCACGGAGAGTGTGGGCGCGTTGCTGCTTATCGAGAAGGAGCATCTGTTAGCGCTGCCGGCGGAAGACTTCGACCTGGCTGAGGTAAGCTTCCCGCGTGTTGATCAGGCCGGCTGTGCGAAGGTACGCACTAACTTCTACTCCGTGCCGCTGAAGTCCGGAACTGTTGTCGAGGCTCGCGTCTACTCCAGCGTTGTTGAGTTCCACCACACCGGTGTACGTATCGCCCAGCATGAGCGCAGCTATGATCGTGCCCGCCAGATCCTGGATCTGGAACATTATCTCGATGTGCTGGAACGCAAGCCCGGTGCGTTGCGCGGATCCAAGCCGTTGTCCGAGTGGCGAGCACAGGGACGATGGCCGGAGAGCTATGACCGGCTCTGGGAGCTGGTAACTGGTAAGCAGGGACGCCAGGCAAGCGCGCGGGCGATGGTGGCGGTGATCCGCATGGGCCGCGAGTTCGGCCATGCGAAGATCGCAGCCGCAGTTATCCAGGCGCTTGAGCTGGGCTGCACAGATGTGGCCGCTATCCGCCATCTCCTCATGGCCGATCAGTTGCAGCATGTTGCCCAGGAGAAGATCGAGATCGGCGTGCTTGCCGCATACGAACGTCCGTTGCCCACGATGATCGAGTACAACCAGTTGCTTTCCGCTGGGATCAACGGGGGGCAGGCATGAGCATGGAAGCCGCAAGCATCGCACAGCACTGCAAGACGCTCCGGCTCTCTTCGATCGGAACACAGTTCTCATCGCTGGCTGAAGAAGCGAGCAAGCAGAACCACTCGCATCTTCACTACCTTGAAGCACTACTCCAAGCCGAGGTTGAGGACCGCGAACGGCGCTCGATCGAACTGCGCCTTAAGGATGCACACCTGCCGCGGATGAAGACACTTGAGGATTTTGACTTCGCACAGTCACCGCACATCCCGGCCTCGCGCATCCGCGCCCTGGCCGAAGGCGGCTATCTCGAACGCGCCGAACCAGTACTTCTGGTCGGTGAACCCGGTACCGGAAAAACCCATCTGGCAACCGGCCTGGCCATCGCCGCATGTCGGCAGCGAAAGCGCGTCCGCTTCACCACCGCGGCCGCACTCGTCAACCAGCTCGTCGAGGCACAACGCGAACAGAGCCTCACTCGCATGCTGAAACGGTGGGCCAGCGTTGAGCTGATCGTCATCGATGAACTGGGCTATGTCCCGCTCGCCGAGGTCGCAGCCGAACTGCTCTTCCAGGTCATCGCCGAACGTGCAGAAAAGGCAGCTGTCATCGTAACCACCAATCTGCCGTTCTCCGAGTGGCCACAAGTATTTACCAACGCAAGGCTCTGCAAGGCTGTTCTCGACCGGCTCACCGACCAGGCACACATTATCGAGACCGGCGCCGAGTCGTACCGTTTCCGAAGAACGCTGGGAAAGAAGCGAAAGATGTAATCACCGGAGAAGTCCCCGTTCTGTTCTGCTTCCGCTCCGCCCTAGGGGCTCCGCTCCAGCAGAACAGAACATTACCTCTAAACTTCAACGTTCCAAGGGTGGGCCAGATTAAACCGCCGAAGTGGGCCAAAGCAAGTTGCCAAAAGCAACAAGCGCCGATGTCTTGAGCGATTAGATTTGAGGACCGGGACTTCTCAGATGAAACCACAGTGTTGCCGTCGCGGCTGCAATTCCGGCGGGCGAACCGGGGAGGCGCCCGAGATCTTAGGGTCAGCAACCCAACCTTTACCGACGTGATGGGCTCGTTCACCGGCGTGATGCTGCCCATCACCGGCGTGGTGCAGTTCATCACCGGCTTGATGAGGCTGGCGCTGACGTTTTGACTGAAAGAGAGGGATCCATCCTTATTAGGTTGGCCCAGCCTCAACGAGGGGGATCGGCTACCGGAGTGATCCTGATCAGTACCGGCCTGGCTCCAATCGGCCCCCGCATGGTACTGATCATTTCCGGCGTGATCGGGCTGATGCTCGAAAATAGTCAGCGTTCGTACAACTGCAGTTCAACCTGTTATGCCATACGACATCGGGATTCCCCAATTTGTTCGCTCGGGAGAGCGGAGATCTGGCTCGAGCTATACAGCCAATGTGTGTGGTTAGAGAAAGGCTGAAGCCCCAGTTGGTAGATCTAACCAGGTCCGCAGACCATCGGCTAGGGTGCTAGCTCAATTTCGACCCGATCGTCTAGCCCGGCTTTTTGGAGCATTGCCATGAGCTTATCGCGCCGCTGGTGGTTCACCCGATATCCGACCAAGATCTGGTCGATGAACGCTCTGGGGGTGATAGTCGGTACGATGGCCTCTCCAAGTTGAACCGGCTTCGGAATGGAGTCGCGCAGTTCGGCCGGAGCCGTCGGCATCTTTCCGTGGATCAGTTCAGGCGGAACAAGTGGCCCTTCCCAGGGGTTCGTCTTGGAAGCTAAGGCTTCGGCGGCAGCTCCCCATGTGGTTGTGAGGAATACTCGCAATTCTTTCTGGTACGAATGCTCCTTGTTTACACTGAAGGCCACTTCCAATGTCTGAAACTCGGGCAAAGAATCCGCTTCAGGGTCGGGATGGTCGCGGTACTGAACCTCGCCGATGTGGAGAGGGCCATCCCCGGACTTTGCAACCAGACTTCCGAGCGCTGCTCTCAAGAGGTCGTAGCTAGATCGAAGCACAATACTGTCGTGCTTATTGCCTAGGTTACTTTTCGTCCACATCGCAGGGTCTGGATGACTGTCGCTAAGGTGCCAACAACACGCGTAACCCGTTGCCGCAGCTTTCTCATACTGGGCGAGAACAGCCTCCGTATCTTCTGGTCCCATCCACTTGTTCAGTAGACCGAGATTTGCGTTGGGAAGCTTTCCTTCCCAAGGGTCCTTGAACATGTTCAGGCGCGACAGCCAAAGGCCGCCGACGAGGAAGGCGGGGAGCTTATGGTCGATTTTGTTCGATCTGATGAAGTGCCAAGCGTACCGCGAACTCGGCACCATGGGCTCGAATTTGCTCCAAGCCCTCTTTATCCTCACTTGTTGTCTCCTGGACGTTCATTCTATCGCAGGATTAGTGTTCCACTAGGCGGATCGAGCCTTGGCGCCGCGGCCTCGGGCAGTGGGCTGGAACAGGAGAACGCTTTGTCCCGTTCTTCACACGGACGACAGCGAACGGATTCCAGTTCTTGTTCAGCACAATAAACTCGGAGTCGAGCTCCAGCATTCACTTTTTAATGATATGGCCGGAGACCCTGAAAAGATTCATTAATGGGTCTAGAAATCGTTTCCAGACTCTCTAATAATCTTAAAGGTGCTTGACTGGTCGCATTTTCTAATTCATAATTGCCTCATAAATAAGTCCATGAACCATTTCAAGACTCATTTATGAGACAAATACTATGGCGAAACCAAAGCATCGCACCTACTCCCGCCAGAATCTCGAAGCCCTCGAACTGCTAGCTCAGGCGATCCGCGCCGGCAGAATCGACCGGAAGATAACCATACGCGAGATGGCCGAACGGGCCGGCATCTCGCGATCACTCCTGCAACGAATTGAGCACGGTGACCCGAGTTGTGCGATCGGGGCCGTCTTCGAGGCCGCCATCATCGCGGGCGTCTCCCTATTCGAAGCCGAGCCAGATCGGCTGCAGACACATCGCGCAGCACTAACGGAAAAGCTCAGTCTGCTGCCTCAGGCTGCACGCAAACCAAGGAGGGTCATCCGCGATGACTTCTAAAGACAACTACAAAGAGGCATACGTCTGGATCTGGCTCCCTGGTGAGACGAAACCCGTCGTCGCTGGCATCCTGCAGCGCCTTGGAACTCAATTGCTGTTCAACTACGGCCGGAGCTATCTGGCGCGAGAGAATGCCATTTCGATCTACGACCCGGAACTTCCGCTCCGGTCGGGGGAGATTCCGCTCGCAGACGGCCTTTCGATGCCAGGTTGTATTCGCGATGCATCCCCCGATGCATGGGGGCGACGTGTTCTCATCAACCGCAAGCTCAACGTCAAGGGAAAACCAGCCGCTAACTACGATCTGGATGAGTTGACCTGCCTTCTCGAATCCGGTTCAGACAGGGCCGGTGCCCTGGACTTTCAAGTGTCGTCATCTAAATACGTACCAAGAGGGATGGGCCAAGCCTCCTTGGACGAATTGCTGAGGTCAGCGGAACAGGTAGAGAAAGGAGTTCCTCTCTCCCCAGATTTGGACACGGCACTTCAGCACGGCACATCCTTGGGTGGTGCCAGACCCAAGGCACTTCTCGCATCAGACTCCAAGAAGTTCGTCGCCAAGTTCTCCATGAGCACGGACATCTACAACGTAGTGAAGGCGGAGTACGTCGCGATGCGACTTGCAAGCCTGGCGGGACTCAATGTCTCCCCGGTGCGAATGGAAACAGCGCTGGGCAAAGATGTGTTGCTAGTCGAACGCTTCGACCGCGAACGTAAGAAAGGGGGATGGAACCGAAAGTCGTTCGTCTCGGCCCTCACCCTGTTCGAACTCGACGAGATGATGGCGAGGCACGCCAGTTACGAGGTGCTGGCCGAGATCATACGGCTCCGCTTCCAAAACCCAACTGAAGACCTTCGCGAGTTATTTGGAAGGCTTACCTTCAACATCCTGTGCGGGAACACCGATGATCACGCTCGCAACCACGCCGCGTTCTGGGATGGAAAGAATCTGCGTCTCACCCCTGCCTACGACGTGTGCCCGCAACTTCGTACAGGTAACGAGGCCGGGCAGGGAATGTTGATCGAAGATAATAACCGCAGCAGTCAACTGGCGTTGTGCCTGCAATCTGCTCCGAAATTCAAACTCTCAGATCAGCAAGCGCGCGCCGTCATTTTGCTACAGGTGAATACCATCCGAGCAAACTGGGATGTCATCTGCGATGAGGCGAAACTGACAAATGCAGATCGCGCTCTCCTATACGGCCGACAGTTTCTCAATCCGTTCGCGTTCTATGACGCACCTGAAGAAATCAGATCGGCCGGTCAGCTTTAGCAGCGGGACGCTTGTCGGAATATATGTTTTCGCTCGCACGCTAGCTCGTTTGGGAAGTTTTGCATAGGATTTAAGGATGGCCGTTAAGTGAGTGATAAATATGGTAGACGCGAATGGTCTCGAACCCCGCGACCTCTTCCGTGTTAATCTGCATCTAGCCTTTACTTTCAACGACTTAACTGCACATGGACTACCGCCTAAGCACCTGTATTTACGTGTAAGACGTCTCAATTTTGGGTGAATTCCTGCGTGACTCCGAGACGGACGGAGAGCAACAGAACCCCGACTCAAAGTAATAGCAGACCATAAGTATTCGGCTTTTAGGAACTGCTCGCTCTTGCAGTTCATTACGGCGTTGCCCAGCACGAGCCACGCTGGATGCTGTTAACCGAAGGGTTGTATGTCAAGGGCGACGTGCTTTTGCAATCCGTCCGGGATGCGATAGAGAGGAGCAAGGTCCTACTCGGCCGCGAAGAAGAGATTCAAGCATTGAGGGCGCGATACGCTGACCTCACCTCTCGCGAGCGTGATGTGATGGCTTTGGTGGTTATTGGACTTCTGAACAAACAGGTTGGTAGTCGCCTCGGCATCAGTGAAGTCACCGTGAAAAAACATCGCGGCAACGCGATGCGAAAGATGAAGGCCGAAACTTTGGCGCAATTGATAAAGATGGCTGCGCGTCTCAGGTTACCGCAAGCGCCAGCTGACGGTGTACTCGTGACAAAGTAGCTCCTTATCCCAGAATCAAACTTTCGTCGAAGTTCCTTCCGCCATGTCCAGTCGGGTTTTTCTGACGTGCTTTTCGAAGAGCCCCAAGGAGAAGGTGTGCAGGGATAAATATTTGCGAAATCACAATATATCGTGTAACGATATAAATATGAGGTCCAGTGTGCAGTCTGATAGCTCAAATTCTCTTCTCATCGCCTTAGCCGAATTTCGTTTCGAGCTTCGCAGCTTTTTGCATTTCAGCGAGCGTGCTGCCGAGATAGCGGGCATGCACCCACAGCAGCACCAACTTCTCTTGCAGATTGCGGGCGTCCCTGAAGGGAAGATCGTCACGATCGCCTACGCTGCCGAGCGCCTGGGATTGAAACACAACAGCGCAGTTGAGCTTGTCGACCGGTCCGAGCGCGAAGGTCTCGTCGCGCGAAGGGCGGATGCCGCGGACAAACGCCGCGCAATCTTGCAAATCACATCTAAAGGCAAAAAGGTGCTGGGCCGGCTTACGGCGAGTCACGCTCGGGAGTTGAATGAACTTGGACCTCGATTAGCACAAGTGCTGAAGCAGATAACTGCGCCATCAGACGGGTACGGAGCTGCCGGTCGGCTTCATCCTTGGCAAAATCAGGATGAAGGCGCTTGGCAGCTTCCCGGAAGAGGCTCTTCAGGTCCGCCGAAGGCTGAAAGTCCTTGGCTTTGGACGCCTCCCCATGAGTAGCTTCGTGGGTTTCCTCCGCCCGTTTTCTCGTTTGCTGGGCACGCCGGCTTGCGGTCGCCGAAGGCTTGAGCGAGGCTTCAATCTCGGCGATTTTGGCTTCCCATTCGTCCAGTTCGGCATACAGTACGCCGACCTGCCGCAGATAGCGGCCTTCGAAGCTCTTCAACAGGGCGCGAAGATCGGCCAGCTCCAGTTCGCGTTCCGCCAATGCGGCTCGAACGGAGGTCAATTCCTCCCGTTTGCGGAGAAGTTCTTCTTCCTCTGGCGTTAGCTTTCGGACGATCTCAAGAGCCATGTTTCGGGGTACTCCGGTGCTGCAATTATCGTAAGCCACGAGGATGGACACTCAACCTATTTTGATCCCAAACTCGCAGGCCTCAGCATAAAAGAGGCGGCTCCGAAGAGCCGGCTCCAGATTGCGCGAATGCTACTTGGCTTCGTTCGGCGCCGAGTAGTTGATCTTGCGGACGTAGTCGGCCTTGATCGAGAAAGCCTTGTGTTCCACGCCGTCAAGATCGGCGGCACGGAAGCACCAGCGTAGCGTTCACGCTGGCCGCGATACTCGGTGCCAAGATCCCTGAATACAACTCCAGCCGTTGATGTGTCGGTGTCGTCACCCATCATATAAAATTGCCGCACAGGACAAACCCATGTTCAAGCAGATTCTTTTCCGCCTCGGGCGCCGCTCTCGAAACTCGGGGACCGCGGAGAAGCGCGAGAACTCAGCAAGCTCGAAGAGTAGGAACCTTAGAACAAGCGGCGCTAATCGCCTGATTTCGGTTTTCGTGGGTATTGCAGGTGCACTGACGGCGGCCCTGCTGCTTTTCCCCCCGTGGAAAGAGACCATCGACATCCCATACCGTTTGCATTCTCTACGAGCATTAGGCTACGGCTGGATTTGGTCCCCGCCGTCACCCTCCTCTCTTCGAGCTTCGATAGGCGTTGATTGGGACCGGCTGCGACTTGAGGTCTTCGCCCTATGGGCCTTGGTTGCCCCGATCTTGTTAGGAATTTGGTATCGCAAGGCAATCAAGCAGGGCGATACGGAATCACAATCCAGTTCCGAACCGCCTCGCGAGAACGCCAATAATGCTCCGCAGCCCGATTCAAAATCGGTGAGTATGAATTCCGAAATTGCCCGGCACATTTCGCCACAGGAGCGGGAACTAGCTGAGAAGCGGCAGGAGCTCGCCATCCTGCAAGCAGAACTGACTGAACGTGAATTGTCTGCGGCAAATCTGCGGGCGGAACTTGGCGCCTTCGAGGGGCGCTACCTGCGGGAAGTTGGTTTACTCTACGCCGAGCTTGACGACTGGAACGCAAGGATCGCCGAACTCGCTGCCGAGGCCTCCGGAACCGAACAAGCAAAGTCCACTGCTACGGATGCGCGAGCGCGTGCTGAGGAATCTCGCGCTGCCGCCCATGATGAGGCTGCGGGAGCAACAGATTTTTCACCCTCGCCAGAACTGAAAAGACTCTTCCGTGAAGTCGTCAAACTCGTTCATCCCGACAATGCCACGGATGAAGCCGACAGAGCCGTGCGCAACAAATTGATGACGGAGGCCAATCTGGCCTATCGGCTCGGTGATGCAGATGCACTGAGGAGAATCCTTGAGGAGTACAAGAGCAGCCCAGAATCGATAAAGGGCGGGGGCACGGCGGCAGACTTGCAGCGCGTCATCCGGCAGATTGAACGAATAGTCAAGAGACTTGCCGAGATAGAATCCGAAGTCGCGGAACTGACTTCATCCGAGATTGCGAAGCTGATGGCCACTGCGGAAACCGCAAGAGCAAAGGGGAGAAATCTGCTTGCGGAGATGAAGAAAGACGTTCTGCACCGAGTCGATCTGGCCCGGAAAGAGTTTGAAGGTCGGGCCTCGGAAGCGAAGTCTAAATGAGTGCTGACGAAGACAAGCAATCCGCGTTGGTCCCGGTGCAGCCCAACACGTTGACGAAGTCCGGCGCAAAATCTCTGGCTGCCCGAGGCCGCATCGACCTGCATATCAGGGAGGTCAGGGAGGAGGCTGACGAATGGCTCAAGAGAGGTCTAGATCTATGGAAGCAAGGCAGCGATGAGACACAAGCCTCATTTGAATCCACGCAGCTTGCCCTTGATATGCAAATAGGCACAGGCAAGGATTTTTCTTCTGAGGAGAAGCTGGCGTTCTTCGACAGAAATTTTCTTCGCGACCCCAATCGCAGGCGGGAAGAGGCATTCGTTTGCTTTGAACACGGAATCAAGCTGAGCCCAAGCCACCCAGGATTGCAGCACTCTTTGGGCGGTGCATATTACAACGGATGGGGAGTTCCACAGGACCCAGTAAAGGCGGCTGCATGGTTTCGCAAGGCTGCTGAGCAGGGACACGCCGAAGCACAATTTGACCTTGGCGCAATTTACGCGTACACAGACGTTGTCCAGGCAGCATCCTGGTGGCGCAAGGCCGCAGAGCAAGGGCATGCTGATTCCCAGCGGCGTCTCGGTGATCTCTATGTTTCTGGCGTGGGAGTACAACGAGATTATGCTCAGGCGGCCTTCTGGATTAGAAAGGTAGCGGTACAAGCCGAAGATAGTGAGATGAAACTGTCTGACCTTTACTCCCAGCTTACCTCCTGGCTTCGAGTGGCTGCAGAGCAGGGGGTAGTCGATGCACAGTACCTCCTTGGTTGGCTCTACCACCATGGTCGCCATGTTCCACAAGACCACGAGCAGGCGGCAAAGTGGTATCGAATGGCCGCTGAACAGGGCGACGCAGACGCACAATTCGCTCTTGATCCCGATGTAAGGCAGAAGGATTCGTGGGCATAGCGCTCCGGCTTGGGCAGAGACTGTGCCCGCGTTTTCGACTATTCTCTGGCAATCGACTCAAGATGCGCTTCAGGTCTAATGGCTTCTAGGAATGATTGACTGGGTATAAAGCCATGGGGTTCCAGCGTGAGGTTTTTCGAGCTAACTTCGTTGCATGTAAAGGTGTAACCAGTCTTACATTCAGGACATATAACGTCGAACGGCCTGCACTGTGGCAGGAAATAGACGCGACGCTTGTCATATGGGCCAACGTACGCGAGAAGCAGCCCTCCGCATGAGGGAGTTTTGCATTCGACCGTCCAATAGGTGTAACAGGGTTCCTCTGGCATTTCGCGACATCACCTTTCTTGAGCCATTTATGGCTTTTTGTGCTGTGGCCCTATTCGCAGGAGTCTCGGCGAGGGCAAGAAACATTTCACTGGCTCAAGAGAGTAACGCGGATCGACGGTCTGCGTCAATCATCCCATCTTGAATCTTTCCCAACCAGACTCCGGGAGGCACTTCCATGGAGACCACCTTCGACAATTTGCGCACCTATGCGCAAAAGGCGGCTCCGAAGAGCCGCCTCTATGATGCGCGGGCACTACTGGCCCTCCTTGGCGGGCTTGGCCGCCTTGCCCGCGCTGGCTTCGTTCGGTGCTGAATTGTCGATCTTGCGGATGTAGTCGGCCTTGATCGAAAACGTCTTGTGCTCTACGCCGTCATGGGTGCTTCCTCCTTGGGCGGTTGCCTTTGCCGTTGCCTTTGAATTGGCAGCGGCATGTGACATACATGCCGAACGCCTCCTGGCGAAGGTGGGGGGTAGCAACTGCAAGGGGAGGGGTGTCTCCCACCCTTGGAGCGCAGCGGAAAGGGCGCGAGGGCTGCACAAGCGGAGCGCGGAAGCCTGGGGAAACCCCTTGCGGGCGCGAGGGGGAAACACCCTTAGCTGCTTTTGTTGTTGCTGTTGCTTTTCAGCCAATCAGGGAGGGGCGTTGCGGGGAAGGAACGGACCCGCTGAGGTGGGTGGCGAAGGACTGCAACGCAGGCCGCAGACAGGGAGGAAACCTCCTCCCACCAAAGACGGCTCTTCGTAAACCGGAAAAATCGTATGCGGGCAGATCGACAGGAATGAACAGTGATGATGAAAGACCTGGGAGGAAAGCGAAATTAGGTCGGCCCCGGCAAATTAAAAGAAAAGGAGGTGCGTCTATTGAAATGTACACTGCTATATAATGAGAGATATGGAACCGCTCTTTGAAACGCGAGTGCGTTTGAAGGCGAGAGGAGCGGCACAGAGAGGATCTGAAAAGCAATGACAATGACGGCAGAGGAGACTCTGATTAAGCAGTATGGACCGCTGCTCACTATCAACCAATTGGCTGCCATCCTTGATCGTTCTCCAGACGGTGTGCGCACTACGCTGAGATCCTCCGGTGAGTGGGTCAACAAGGTTAACGCAACCCGCTTGAGACCGGGACGCCGTCTGTATTTCCGCGCGGTCCAAGTTGCCGATGTACTTGGAATCCGGTAGACAGACGAGTGAGTTCTGAACTCACGTCCGTAAGCGCGATACTCGGCCTGAATTCGATTTCGGTTGCCGACAAGCGAGCGTCAGCCCCGCGGTTCAACGCGACTGGCTCGCGAAAAGGTTCTATTGTCTCCCGGCAAATACATCCTCTGCTGTCCATCGTGCAAGCCATTCCAACGGAGAGCGCCCTCGATGCCGGCGCACTCGGCTTCATGGCAAAGTTCCTGGTCCAAACCACTCTTCCGCACAGTGAGCAGCTCGGCACACAATTCGTCCGTTCCGACGGCAATCTCACACTCCGCATCACGGATGTCGGCGGGACCGGCCTGCCATACGGCAGCTAGCCATCTCCTCATCGACAAAGTAAAACCCGCTGCCCTGATTTCCTGCTTTTCGCGCCACAACCTGGAACATGGGCGGGTCAATCCTCGCGTCCCAAGTCGAATGTCCTGCCGAGAGAAAGGAGAGCTTCCAGCTCTGCTCGGCCGTCATCACTACCACATCCTGCACGTCGTGAAGACTAACGGAAACGTCGGCATCCGCGATCACTGCCCCGTTCTTCTTGTGTGTCCTGTGATAGCTAATACTGCAGGCGGCAGGATCAGCTATCAAGTTACTTGCCTCGTTGATGTACTGATCTGTGTAGTCCCTTCCAGCGCTGTTGTCATGCGTATGGACTGCAAACTTCAAGCTGCCCCGCTCATTCAATTTGTCCTGAATGAACTGCATGGTCGCCGCCAACGAGGGTCCGCTATCGCTGGCGGCGGGCTTTGCGCCAGTATTGGATTGAGGCGTATCGGTGCCAAGAGTAAAGATCACATTTACCGTGGTCTCCACTTCCGCTGGTTTATTGTTGACGAGGTATGGCTTATATTGCCACTGCCTCACGGCATCCAGGGCGGCCTGCTGCAACATGGCTGGCCCGCTAACGACTTCGAGCACTTCGACCGATCCCGTCTCTGAAATCGTGGCCCGCAGCTCTACCGTGCCGGAGATTCTGGCAGCCTTGGCAATTGGAGGGTAAGCGACTGTCGGCATCTGAAGTAAAAGACTCCTTGCAACGTCGGCTGTTATGCTCACCTTCTTCGGGACTATGGGCTTTGGTTTTGGGAAGAGCGCCTCGATTGCCGCCAGCGTTTGAGAACCAGCGCCCTTCACGCGCAGCGATTCGACGATTGCCGGAGTGGGAGCAAAGGCCAATCCTCGTCTTTGGATTTGTGTGCTCATCGTCGAATCCGGTACGCCGTGCGATACCAGATCTTCAACCTGGGCAAGGGTCAGCTTCGGGACCGCCGCCTGCTGTCCCGAAGCATTCTGGGAACAAAGCATAGCACCGACCACCAGAAGGGCCAACAGCCGTACAGCCTTCATGAAGCAGCCTCCAGTATTTGAATCGCGTAACCGAATTCTCTAGAACGGCTCCTTATTACCGCCGCTGCAAAGCTCGATTGCATGACGCATGGCCTTGGCTACGCGGTTGGCCATATCCTCATCGCGAAAAGTGAAGCGAGCAGCGGTTTGAGTTTGGTCAACGACCGGCAGTGCCTGGTTGTCGCCACGTGAGACTGAATTATGAAAAGAGATAGCGGGCTTCGGCCCAGAGGCAATCACATCGAAGACGGTGGGTTCCACTGTCGCGGTCTTTTCAGGATGACCGCCTTTCGCAAATCTACTGTTCCAAATATCCGCTGGGCTCCCAATCGTTATTGTGTTGATGTCCTTGAAAGAAAAGCTTTGCGTGGCAACAGAGCGGTTCCACTGTGGGGCGCTGCCGGTAGTGGCGTCTGTTGACCTCACAGTGGATTCTTCGGTTGTTTCGGTGCTGCGCAGAGTGCAGGTAGCCGAATCGACCGATACGTTGGAGTGAACAAGAGTATATGTGTCGCGGCGGATAACTCCTGGTACTAGGCTCATCGTCAATACCCACTTCATCTGGTCTCGCTCATTCATCTTGTCTTGAATGAACTGCAAAGTCGCCGCCAGAGATGGTCCGCCGTCGGTGGAACTGGCCCTGTCGCTCATGGGCGCGCCGGTCTTAGTGCCAATGGTTCTTGCATATGAGATTATGTTCCGCATGATAAGGAGTTCCTTATGGTCATACCCTTTCGATGACTGATCATATGCTCCAAATAAGAACCCTTCTCCTTCTCCAGTTGCAACCAGCATTCCCCCGGAAGATCGATCTTCATAAGCAGCAAGCAGAATATTTCCCCCACTCATTGCTAAGGGTAATACATTGTTACCGTCGAGTATCTTGATGTTAGGGTTTCTGCATGTTAGAAATGGACCTACACCGTTCATGATGGCGTTCTTTCCAGTTGGGTAAGCTACTTGGTTAACAGGATCGTCCCTTGTGAGTTCCATCCCGAAGTCTCGAAGTGCGTCATTCGCAATTTGGCTAGAGTATCTTGCAGACTGTGGGTCATTTCCGGCTTTGCAACCGTTATTCCCCGTTAGAATAATAACTTTCCCATTCTTTACTAGATTCCTGATTCTGGTGAAAAGTAACGCATTGTCTGTTCTGCAAGCATCCCAAAATGTGATGTCATACTCGTCTGGATTCACACTGCCGTTTGCTTCCGTAATGGTGGCGTTCTCTTGTTTCAGCATCTCAAGCAACGGTTGCCACTCAGCCATCTTTCTCCCGTTGTAGTCGAATAGATTACTCACGGTTAATATTGACACCGCCTTCGTGGAGGCCGTTCGAGACGATGATCCGCTATCAGCGACGTTCATCCTGGCGCTGAGGGTTCCCTTGGGAAAGAGCGCCTCGATTGTCCTCAACGTCAGAGGGCCAGCGCCCTTTGTGCGCAGCGATTCGAGGATTGCGAGGGTCGGCGCAAAGGCCAACCCTCGCTTTTCGATTTGGCTACTCAACGTGGAATCCGGTACCTTGTTCGACACCAACTGCTCAACTTGGCTGAGTGTGAGTTTCGGAACTACCGGATGCTGCCCCGCAGCGCTCTGGGGCAAAAAGATGATGGCAACCAGGAGAAAGGTCAACAAACATGCCGCCCGATAGCATTCATGCCGGCCTAGCCAGAAGAAAAACCGTATGGTCTTCATAAAGTGCCTTTCAGTAATTCAGGTCGTGGCAAAAACAATTCTCTGACGCCCCGTCATAGGAGATTGTCGCTCTAACGGGATAAGCTTCATTGCAATGTATTCAGCGTGACGCACTCGATGTCCGACATACAAGGTCCTCATCTCATGTAGGACATGGTGGCACAGTCCCCATTGCTACTCCCTGGCGTATGACAATTGAGTTGTAGGTTGCCGTTTTGATCTAGTGTTAAGCGAAATACTGTTGTTGAGCCGCCACCTCGTCGAAAAGTGAGAGCACTGCCATCCCAAAACGCATCTTTTTCACCTTCATCGCAGTCCTGCGGGCTACAGGCTCCCCAAAGATGCACTTTTGGCTTCTCAGCGCTTCCTGAAATAATCACTCTGAAATATCCCCCGTGCGGGCCAGGTTGGTTCCAAACCCCGAAGAAGTCGCCTATTCTCTTCGGCGCACCGCTGTATGTCATGCGAAGCTGGTCGACTGTTTGGGGCACCTTTTCTGATGTGAAATTACCGTCACGAGGCCCTGTGTCCATAGCGCGCTCACCGTGCCCGGTGCTCGCATACGCTAAATCCCATTCAGACCCGGCCGGGTCGCGTTTGAAGAGAGTCCGAAACTTAAAATCTCGCTGCCTGGGCCAACGACGCTCACTCCATATGTCGTCGAATTCCGGTGCAATGTTCAACACGTATGTGCCGTCGACAAGTTGGTAGTCGTTTTCGCCTATGCGGCCCATTGCATTCGAGCCGATCTTCTCAACCCCATAGGTCCCAAACGCAAATGTCACATTATGTTCTTTTTCGTCCACCTTGCCAGATCTCACTCCTGCCTCTGTCAAAGTCACAATGGCCCCATAGTCGATCTTGATGTTGACGCCGGGGGCTAGACTGGTCGGAGCATCCGCAATACTCAATTCACTAAGTGTGATCAACCCCTTCGAAGCAAGCGCGCGAAACACCGGGTATTCGGATGTCTCCGCCAGAGAGTAACGAAGCGCCCCCATCGCCCCTCTTCCAAAACTAGTGGCGGTTCCAAAATAGGTCGGGCCAAGAAACACCCGCCAGTGGCTCTGCCAGTTCCAATTCTGCTCGAGAAGGGAAATGAACGCACCGTTAGGGTCGGTCGTCAGGGATATCTTGTTGGGCCGAGCGCCAAGCACTGTGTTTGGCAACAGAGCTTCCACCGCTGCAATCGTGAGCGGGCCTGCCCCCCTGGCGCGCAGTGCATCCAGATCAGCGGCACTTGGCTTGAAGGCCAACCCTCGCTTTTGGATTTGGCTGCTTAACGTCAAATCCGGCACCTTGCTCGACACCAATTGCTCAACCTGGCTGAGTGTCAGCTTGGGAACTACCGGATGCTGCCCCGTCGCGCTCTGCGGCCAAAGGATCACAGCAACCGCCAGAAATACCCATAGACGCATCGCCCAAAAGCATTGAGAACGGTGCGAGCAAACGAAGAACTGCTGAATATTCATGAATTAGCCCCCAGTATTTCAACCCGTGACAACCACAATTCGCGGATATCCCGGTAGAACGGATTGTGCCTCTACCTGGATAAGCTTCATCTCGGTGTTTGCGGTGTATCGTCGCCGCCAACATCCAAGGGAGTTTTTGTGTAGCCAGACATGACGACACAGTCCCCTTCGTTCCCATTGGACCTAACATAATGACAATTGAGTTGCAAGTTGGCGTTTTGATCGAGTGTGAACCGGAATACCGTTGGGCCGCCATCTTGCTGAAAGGTCGAAGTGAGGGCGCTGCCATCCCAGAACGCATCCTCCTCACCGTCATCGCAGTTTTGTGGAGAACAAGAGCCCCAAAGATGCACCCGCGGCTTTTCCGGGCTTCCTGAGATAATCACCTTGACATACCCGCCTACGTCCTTGTTCCAAACACCAAAGTAGGAAGTCAGGGGTTGGACAGTCGGGGACGCGGCTGTACATTCCTCCCCTTGCACGGCTTTGTGGACGGAGCCGGAAGAGTCGGCGCAAAAGGTACTCCCCACATGACCAGCGGCAGGCTTGCCAACAATGAAGTAGTTGAAATTCGTTCCACCGGTCGAGGTTCCGGCAGGGATGCTCACTGCAAACTGGTAACCGTCTTTGGTTCCCGTGGACAAAGCCGCATCAATGAAGCCGGCATGATTTTCATCGGGCGTTCCTTGAGACGGTCCCAACGCAGCCACAGAAGCCGTGAATCCCTTGGCTGGATAGGCGCTTGAGTACTTCGCTTCCGAACTGGTCAAGGCAATCATCGACTGGAGTGCGCTGTTCTCGTTTTGAATATCCTGCGCCAGTGTATCCAGCATCGCACCTTTGTAAGGACCGGCCAGCACTTTGCCTGTTGTGGAGATGAAGACATCCATGTCGGCTATTCTTCCGTAGAACACCTTACCGAGCACACCGCCCACACCAGAAAGGGCTTTCGATGGCTTAACCACCCATTTGCCATCCATTGCCATCAGGCCCACCCCATCGCTGTTGGTGACTTGCAAGAAGCCGCCAGGTCGCAACACCATGTCGTATTGACCTGGATTGAGCACGTATTTGCCTTGCTTGTCGATTGTGCCGGAGTGCCCCGAAGTCCTAACCGCGGCGAGACCGCCGGAAAACCGGGTCCGCTCGTCGAATTGAAAGTTGATGACAACATTACCGGTCGTGTCGATATAACCCCACTTGTTGTTAATGCTGACTGCTGCCCTGCCCTCCGAAAACGGACCGGCTCCGTCAAACTGTGGCTTGATTGCGAAGGCTCCGGTCGAGTCGATATAGCCCCACTTACCTTGATAGACGGCTGCCAGTCCGTCAGAAAACCCATTGGGGTCAGCGGCTTGGAACTGTGGCTTGATCACAAAGGCGCCGGTCCTGCTGACAAATCCCCAGCCGCCATCCGCCCGAACGGCTGCCAGTCCTCCATGGAAGTAACCTGCCTCGTTAAACTGCGGATTGATGGCATACTGGCCAGTCTTGTTGATAAAGCCAACCTGGTTTCCCAGATTGACCCTCGCGAGCCCGTCAAAAAAAGGACTGGCAGAATCAAATTGGGTGGGAATCACCAAATGTCCGCCGGTGTCGATGTAGCCCCATTTCCCATCCTTGAGAACTCCGCAGAGGCCTTCGCTACAGAAAACGTCTTGATCCAAAACAGACGCGGCCGCAGTGGCATCCCATTGCGGTTGGACAAGGACTTTCCCATCGGCATCGATGAAGCCCCACTTTTGAGTCTTTCCATCCGCACTCAGGCCTTGGAATGGATAAATCCCTGGGTCCTGGACCTTGTAGGCCGGAGCAGGCCTGTGGAACCACCACCATCCCACGCCGCCCAGAACCACCAGCAGGGCGACAAGCGCGAAGGTGAGTTTCTTGCGCGTCGAAAGAGGTGGCCTCGGGACCGGCGCCACAGCCTCTACGGGACTCTCCGGAATGTCCTGCACCGCCTCTACGCTTCCTGATGCTTCGCGCAACTGCCCGCCGCATTTCCCGCAGAACCTGCGCCCTTCTGCGACTTCACTTCCACAATCTGGACAAAACATCAAATTTCCTCGCTTTCATCAAGTCTTAACGCAGGCTTCAAATGCTATGCCTGGAGCATTCTGCATTTTCCACATCCGACCTTGGCCACTTTCTCAACTCAGAATTTGACCTGGCTGCGGTGAATATAGCCCAACTTTCCTTCACAAGTGTTCGTCTTGTACCAGTTGCCTTCAGAGCCAAGGATGTGGATGGTGGCCTTGGTGGCTACAGAGCAGAGAATCCTGGCCGTTGCGGAAGGCGCTACGCGGACATTCGATGGCGGATCGATGACGGTTGCAAATTTGTTAGTAGACGCGGCTCTCGTGGTCACAGCGCTCTGGGTTCCCTTCGGAAAGAGCTCCTCGATTGCCGCCAGCGTCAGAGGGCCAGCGCCCTTCGCGCGAAGCGATTCAATAATTGCTGGAGTGGGCGCAAAGGCCAGCCCGCGCCTTTGGATTTGCGCGCTCAACGTCGAATCCGGCACCTTGCTCGACACTAACTGTTCAACTTGCTTGAGTGTCAGCTTGGGAACTACCGGATGCTGCCCCGTCGCGCATTGCGGCCAAAGGATGACAGCAACCGCCAGAAATACAAATAAACGCACTGCCCAGAAGCATTGAGAACGGCGCGAGCAAGCGAAGAACTTCTGAATATTCATGAAGTAGCATCCAGTATTTCTACCCGTGACAACCACAGTTCGCGGATATCCCGGTAGAGGGAATAGTTCCTCTACCGGGATAAGATCGAAGCCAATCCCCGCTGTTCACGGGACCCGGTTTCAAAGCGTTGGAGACGTGAGCGTACATTCATCCCCTTGCCCTGCATTGTGGATGTCGCCGGAAGAGTCGGCACAGAAGCTTCGACCTGCATGACCTGCGACAGGCTTGGCAAGGAGAAAGTAATTGAAGTTGGTTCCCCCGGTCGAGGTTCCGGATGGAATAGTGACGGTGAATTGGTAGCCGTCCTTGGCTCCGGTTGCAAGTGTCGCATCAATGAGACCAGCATGATTCTCATCCGGTACGCCAGTAGCTGGTCCGAGGTTATTGAGGGAGGCCGTGAACCCCTTCGCGGCATAAGAACCGGAGTAGCTCGTCTCCGCGGTGATCAAACCACGCACCGACATCTCCGCCTTGTCCTCGTTGTCGAGGTCTTGAGCCAGCGTGTCAAGCATCGCTCCCTTATAAGCGCTAGTCAGGATCTTTCCCGACGTAGCAATGGGAATAAGACTCCCGTGGATGTTCCCATAGAAGACCTTTCCAACAGTCCACTGAATTCCCGAGATCGCTTTGGTGGGTTTTACAACCCACTTGCCATCCCTGGTAATTAGGCCCACCCCGTCGTCGCCTGTTACTGTCTGGAGGTCTCCTTCCGCCAGCTGGATGTTGAATTGGCCTGGATTCACGACGTACTTACCTTGCTTGTCAATGATTCCTTGGTGCCCTGAAACCGACACGACCGCGAGCCCGCCCGAGAACATGGTCGTCTGGTCGAATTGAGGATTGATGACGATCTTCCCGGCCGTGTTGATGTAACCCAACTTATTGTTGATCCGGACCGTTGCGAGGCCCTCGGAAAAGGTGGATGCGCCCGTGAATTGCGGAGTGATTACGAAGATACCGCTGCTGTTGATATAACCGCATTTTCCGGATTCAACAACCATGGCCATGCCGTCTGAGAATCCAGCTGCATCCGCACCTTGGAAGCGAGGTTTAATCGCGAGTGCACCTGCCTTGTTGATAAATCCCCATCCGCCATCCGCATGCACGAGAGCTAGTCCTTCATGGAAGTCGAATGCCGCATCGAATTGCGGGTTGATGACATATTTGCCGGTTTTGTCGATATAGCCGACCTGGTTCCCCAGATTGACCCTAGCAAGTCCCTCGACGAAGGGGCCAGTACTACCTCCTGTTATTCCATCAAACTGGTTGGGTATCACCAAATGTCCGGTGTAGTCCACATAACCCCATTTGCCATCTTTTAGGACCCCGCACAAGCCTTCGCTGCAAAAGACTGTCTGCCCCATTACAGAAGTGAGGGCCACGCCATCCCACTCCGGCTGGATGACAACTTTCCCGTCGGCGTCGATGAAGCCCCACTTGAAGCCTTTTCCATCCGCGGTTCTGCCTTGAAACGGATAGATCCCAGAGTCCTGCACTTTGTATGCTGGTCCAGGCCGGTGGAACCACCACCATCCCACGCCTCCCAGAGCCACAAGCAGGGCGACAAGTGCGTAGGTGAGTTTCTTGCGCGTCGAAAGAGGTGCCCTCGGGACCGGCACCACAGCCTCTACAGGACTGTCCGGAATGTCTCGTCCCGTCTCTACGCTTCCTGATGCTGCGCGCAACTGCCCGCCGCATTTCCCGCAGAACCTACGCCCTTCTGCGACTTCACTTCCACAATCTGGACAAAACATCGGATTCCTCACTCTCTTTAGGCTTGAATGCAGGTCTCAAATGCGAGGCCCAGGGCACCCGACTTTCTCAACATCAGACCTGGGCCACCTGTGAAGGTGACATTTGCAGATTGCACCTCTGTGTATCCGCTAGGGGTTAGGTTTGCCGCCTTTTAGGTCTGGCTCCGAGGCTTCACGGAGGTCGATCCTGTAGATTTGATCGGGTTCGGCGTCAATCTTTGTCTCAGAGATCGGAAGACCGTAACTGTATACCTTCAGTGTGTGCATTCCCTGCAAGACACGGACTAAACCGAGTCTTCCTGATCCGTTTGACTGTCCCATCTTAGTGCCGTCCAAATAGATCAAGCTCCCTGGCGGGTTCGTCTCGATTGTTATTGAAACGAGCTTCGCCATCCTGAGGTCTTTCTCGTAATAGGAGGCAAAAGGCCAACCTCCATCATCGCGCCAGAACCAACGTCGAGCCCCTGTCTCTTTCGAACCCATGGGTAAGCTAATGGAATCCTGTACGCTCTGGCTAAATTCGCGGCTCCAAGGCCAGAAAACAACCCTCGTGAATTCCTCCGCATATCCTTCATGAGTCAGTTTCAGGTCATGTGTTCCAAAAGGCACATGGTGAAGGGTGACGCCCCCCTCGCTATCTTCCCAGCCAACCGGGGTATACTCCACCTCACTGCCTACCGGACGACCATCCAGTGTGATGGTTGTCCCGCTTGGATATGTGCTGATCTGGAGTTCTACACCGCCTTCATACCAGCGGTACCCTAAAAACAGCAGAACAAGGATGCCGATTAGCAACAGGACCGGCCACCGCCGGCCCTTCTTTACTGGCGGCTTAGTCGCTACCGCCGCCGGTTCGATTTCCAGAGCGCCGTCATCGCACCGGGCGCCACACTTTCCACAGAACTTGCGTCCTTCCGCCAGCTCTGCGCCGCAATCGCGACAAAACATCGAATTCCTCACTCTCTATACAGGTTCAACGCGCCGTCTTAGCCAATGCCGCGATGGAGATCAGCCCACCGGCCGTGATGGAGCAGAAACCAAGGCCCAGAAGCCAAAAGCCGAATCCCGCCACGGATTGGATCATCGGGATAAAGAGCAGAAGCGCGATCAGCAAAGGTCCGAGCAGGGACCCGATCATCACATGGAAACCACTGATCAGGAGCTTCTGGGCAAACAGTGCCTTTCTGGAAAAGTAGAACAACACCCCGGACGCAATTCCTGCCAAAAGGATGAAATAGACAGACCCAACCACCTTTGCGGCGTCAACGCCGGAAATGCTTACATGACTCGCTTCGGCGGCTCCCATCCGAGCAAACAAACCGGAGAGCATCCCGAGATCCGGTGTTGAAATCCATGGCAAGAAGAAGCCCAACACGGCGGCAATCGTCCCCACGCCAATAAACTTCTCTCCAAGCGACAACGAGCCGACAAGTGATTTGCCCATTTGTGCGACTTCCGCAGCCGACGGGGGCGCAGGCTGTGCAGGTGTGGGTCGTGACACGACCGGTTCGCCATTGGGAGTTGATCTGGGCCGCAGAGGCGCTCCGCAAAACTCGCAAAATGACACGCCGTCGGAATTTGGCTTACCACAGGCAGAACAGTTCATAAACAATCCCCTTCCGATATGTTTTTCCTAAGGTTGCGTGACCAGGGATATCTTATCCGTGGGTAAATCTCCGTTTGACTGGCGTACGAAGAGCCACAAGACGTCCATTTCCCACGATTGGGAACGGTGTTCTGGATGAGGGAGATACCGCCGCATTGTAGTCGGTCGAGAACTCAACGTCAAATCCAACTCGGGTGATCACTCCCTTGAGAATGACATGGGACACCTGGGTGAATCGGCATTCCGATTTTAACGATGGAAGCCTGTTCGTCATGTACAGTGAACCTCCTCTTGAAGGCGCCTGCTGATGAGTCTATGAAGCACACCACGAAATCAAAATGGCCGTCTGCATCGGTGGTCACAGGTGTGAATGAGATTTAGGATTCCTAATACTTCACCGATGTGCGATGCGGCAATCATGCAAGGCGTTCAAGCCCGTCGGGTGGGCCAAACCAAGTCTGACGCGAAGCGGCAGCACATCACAGGGCGGGAAGACGGGCGAAAAGGAACGGGGCCTGCGTCGGCAGACCCCGTTTGAAAAGCTTGGAAGTTGAGCGTTACGCGGCTTTGGCCTTCTTGACTGCTGTGGGTTTTGCTGGCTTTGGATGGGCCTTCGCGATCGTCTTCTTGGCCGCTTGCGCCTTTTCCTTCGCGGCAAGCTCCGATTTGACCTTCTGGGCAATAGCGTCGGTGTCTACTTTGTAATGCAGGGCGGCGTCTTTGAGCGCCTTGCCAGTCTCCGATTGCGTCCGGGCTGAATGGAGAATCACGGTCTCGACTAGAAGTCTCCCGAGTTCGCCTTCCTCGGCCTTGTGAATGTAAGCGCCCATCAGCTTTCCTATGCTGTCCGAGGCTTGCGCCTTCTTGATGCCGCGATTCCGGGCGAGTACCTCGATGCGCCGCTCCTCCAACTGGGGAAGCAAGCGTTCGACAATGAAAACGAGGTCGCGCTTGGTGAGGCGCACCGGCACGGCGGCAACGATGGCGGAAAGGACGCGCAAGCCTACGGCGTTGGCAAGGGCCTCCTCGCGACGCTGCTTGTCCTGCTCGGCCTTGATGCGCACATCTCCGGTTGGCCGCTGCTTCTTTGGGCGGTGTACGGGGCATTCGGGGTCAGCGCAGATTTTGCGAATCTCGCCTTTCTCGGTGCCTTCGGTGACGATGGCCTCGGCCATAGATTTGCAGGTCTGGTACTCCGGCCAATCCCTGTGCTTCTTCGCGTTGGGGTCTTGCGGCTTGATTTCGATGTACTTGTTGCGGGGCAGGGCCGCGCTGCCTCCATCGGTGGCGGCTGTGGCCGGTCCAAAGGCCGACGAGATTTGTACCAGCTTCGGCTTGGCTGTGATGGTCTGCGCTACGAATCCGTCCAGCTTGGACTGGTAGCAAGCCGGGTCGGTGCAAGCGTCCTCGGCGATGTCGGCGAATAGCAGCGCGTTTCCTCCAGTGCGCTTGGGGCAATCGACACAGGCTCCGGCGGCGGGGTTGACGTTGGGGTCGGTCTTTGAGAACGGCGCGTCTTTCAGAATGAGCAAAATGTTCTGCTCAATCCACTGGTGAAGATGGCGGACAGGGAGCAGGATGCGCTTGGCTTTGCCCTGGCCGCCGTTCCAATCCTCGCGGAAGCAAGCGGAGAGCGCTTGCTCCTGCTCGGCTGGCTGTAGCTTTGCGAGTAGCAGAGCATGGCCTACGCCAATTTCGTCTTTGCCGAATGCCTCGGTAACGGCGGCGGTGAGTTCGGTCAACTTGACGCGTTGAGCGCAATAGGCGGGAGATTTTCCCGTCTTCGCCGCGATCTGCTCAATGGAGTATCTCGGCTCGTCAAGATTGAGAAGGGCGCGGAATCCCTGCGCTTCCTCCAGCGGGTGAACGTCGCGGCGTTGCAGGTTTTCGATAAGCTGCGCCTCCAATGCCTCCGCGTCGGTAAGGTTGACGATACGGACGGGCACGGTTTCCGCCTCGGCAAGGTGGGCGGCGCGGTAGCGTCTGGCTCCGGCGACAATCTCGAAACTGCGGTCGGCCAGTGGCCGGACAAGCAAGGGCGAGAGAACGCCTTGGCTGCGGATGCTTGCGGCCAATTCATTGAGGGCTGAATCCTCAAAGAATCGGCGCGGGTTGGTCTTCGACTCGGTGAGAACGGACAGGGGCAGGTCACGGTATTCGGTATTGGTGTTTGCAATCGTCATTCGATGCTCTCTCCTTGGGAGCGGGTTTCGGCTGGTCGAACAGGTAGGGTCTGAGCGGACAGGGCTAACCCTGTCCGCAAGGGGGGAAGGGGAAGCAAGCGGCCTAAGCCGCTGCCACCGTGGTTGCTGTTTCGCTGCGGGTGCGGCGGCTGCGCCGGGGTTCGGGGGCCGCGTTTTCGGTTGCGGTGGCCATCTCAGCGGTCTGCGCTTGGGAGTCTTCCGGGGAAGGCTCCTCCAAGGCTCCGAGAATCACGGCGGATGTGCGCTGGATGACTTCAAGGCTTTCCGCCAGCAATGCAGCGTTGCCGTGGTAAAGCTGGATGTAGTCGGCGGAAGCGGTGCCGGTCTGGAGTCCGATGGCTTTGCCCACGATAAAGGCGATGGCCTCGGCTTCGGTCTCCCGCACAACTTTGGTTGTCGCCGTGCGGCGGTCGGCCTTGTGCAACATTTCGTGTCCAAGCTCATGGACTAAAGTTGCGAAAGTTTCCGCCTTCGACTGCCCCGGCAAAAGTACGATCTTGCCGCCGTAACTTGCGCCTTGCGCTGGCGCAATGCGCTCGTTGTATTCAAGCTCGATGCCCTGCTGCTGTACGAAGTCAATGAGCCGGTCAAGATGCGCTCCCGCCTCGCCGGTGACTGTGGCAGGTGCGGGAAGCTCGGCTCCTTCTGTCTGCGAAACATCGAAAACATAGACGGCGCGAAAACCAACCAAAACAGGGGCGCTCTTTCCAGTCCCATCCTGTTCGGCCTCCTCCTGCCTCTTGCGGCGAGTGCCGATCATGGGTGCAAGAATCTGGATGCCCTTCTCGCCTTTCTTCACGCGGCGTCCAAGCTGGTTCCATGTGAACATTCCGGCTACGTTGGTTGCCGTTGGCTTCTGACGAGCAATGGCCAGAATGTTTCCAAAACTGTAGTTGTGGAACCTTGCCATTGCGTCAAGGTAAGCGGTGAGTGCATCGCTCTTCCCCGCTTCAAGCTGGGCAATGAGGGCCTTTACGTTCTCGGCAATCACGTCCTTCGCCGTCTGGCGCTGCTGCTGTTTGGGTTGATAGGTGGACGACTGAACGGGGTTATTGACGGTGACGGCTACGCTGCTCATGGGTGTTTCTCCTTTGTCTTTGCTCTTGAATGGCCGTGCTGTTGTTGTTCACACAACAACGCCTTGGCCCAGGCCCACGCCTGCGGGGGTAGCAACTGCAAGGGGAGGGGAATCTCCCAGGGCTTGCAACGGAGCGTAGCGAGAGTGGAAAGCCCCTTGGTCTGCACAAACGGAGCGCAGCGCAGTGCGGAAGACTGGGGAAACCCCTTGCGGGCGCGAGGGGCGGAGCTCCTTAGGAAGGGTTTTTGCTGTTGCTGTTCGGCAAGGGAAGGCGTTGCGGACAGGACACAGGTCCGCTAGAGGGGTAGCGCAAGACGTGCCGTTATTCACTGCGGCGCGCCTGGAGCGTAGGGCAGGAGCCCTCACTGAAACGGGGATTCGATTGAATTTAAGTGTTGTAGTTCGTGCAATCCCAGGTCTAAAAATCCAGGCCTGTCGCAACCGGCGCTCACTTGTTGAATATGCGCCCGACACTGTGACTGAAGGCGAAGTTGAACGGCGCTATAATCTTGGCATGGCACTCAAGATCATCGAATCAACCCTCCAAGGCGTATCCAGGGATACACATCCGTCGGTATTTCAGGGTATAGAGGCAATCTCTGGGGAGTTCCCAGATGGATGGTACGTTCTTCTCATTCCAGGCAACTGCGATTCGTTAGAACTCAGGTTGAAGGCTGAGTGCCGAGATATGCTTAGCCCAGAAATACAGACATCTCATGGAGTCCAGTCACTCTTGCGCAAATTGCGGGAGCAACTTATACAGGATGGAGACAGAAGTTAACGCCATTCACACTCGCAAGGGTTGTCTGAAGATTGGAAGTCTCACACGGATTTCCCTTCTTGCGACCATGCGCTTCCCACATTCGTATAATCAACTATTAGAAAATCCCGTGCGTCGTAAAACCGATTTGGAATCGCGATTTGTCCTGTTACATCTACAAAGCCCCACAAACCCACACTATTCATAACTCTCGCAAGCCCATTTGAAAACGCGCCGGCTTCTCGGAAGATTGGAGCGACAATGATATTGCCAGATGAGTCCCTAAATCCCCACTGACCGTCCTGGCAAATACGCGCGAGTCCATCTCTTATTTCCGAAAGCTCTTCTCCCTGATGTGCTCTGCTTGCAACCCGATTGCCGGTAGTGTCGATCCAGAAGGGCTCATCAGAGTCCCAATCATGCACTTCCGCTTCACCTTTAGAAAAAAGGTTCGCATCGTAATACATCGGCTCTATGATGAACGCCCCCGAATTATCGATGTAGCCCCAATCGTGTTTGATACACACAGGAGCCAACCCCTCACTAAATTTCCCGGCTGCGTCGAAGACCGGATCGATTACGAGTTCGCCTGAACCGCTTATGAAACCTATTTTTTCTCCTACAAGAACACGCGCAAGTCCTTCAGAGAAATTCCAGATGTAATCGTACCTGGGCTGCACTGTGAATCCGCCTCGGCGATGAATAACGCCGTAAAAACCGCCATCCTCAACAATTGCAAACCCTTCCTCGAAATTCGCGGCACTATCGAACTGCGGCTCAAAGACGTATTTCCCGTCCAAACCTAAGAATCCTGTGCCTGCTCGCTCCTTCGTTGCGACCCTTGCGATCCCATCCTGGAAAGGCTCAGCGCATACAAACTGCGGCGTGATAACAACCTCTCCCGATGCTTCTATGTAACCCAGAGAATCATCGGGAAGGACCGAAGGTTGCTGTCCATAACGGAACTCAAAGCGATCCCCGTCAACCGGTTTCATGCCGTGGTCAAACCGCGGCTGAGAGAGGATCGGGCGTGCGTCACCATTTGCCACACGGCTAAAGCATGCCCTTCCATTGGAGAACGACCCCAACCATTTGTGAATTGGAGGCACGGTGAATCCGCCATCATTGTCGACGGCACCCCATTTCTCATCGATTCCCACTACCGCAAGGCACACCGGTCCCTTCTTGCGCAGCATGAGCTCGGTGGCCGCAAGTCGGCCCCGTGCGATGAGGCTGGAATGCGCCTCCGAGCGGATCATAGAGGATTTACCCGATCCTGGCAGGTGCAGAAGTTGACTCTTAGCAACCATGTCACTTTACCTCCGCCCGTATTGACTAAGAATTTCAAGAGCACTCTGAGCGGCAGCATGGCCCTTAAGCGTCCATGCGAATTCGGTATCGACCTCGGAGATTGAATGAAGTCCAGACCATCTGCCCTTCGCGACTTCACTGTAGATCGCCGCGTATGGATGCTGTCCGGAGTTGCTCTCGTGATTGGGATCGGGGCGGCAGCTTTGGCCGTGCTCTTGCTCCGAGCGATCGCAATTGCGACGAATCTCTTCTATTATCATCGGCTGAGTTTGGCTATCGTCGGCCCCGCCGGATCGCCGCTGTCGCCATGGGTGATGCCGTTCATTCCAGTCGTTGGCGGGCTGCTCGTGGGGCTCATGGCGCACTATGGGTCAGACAAAATCCGTGGGCACGGAATCCCCGAGGCCATTGAGGCAATTCTGCTGCGTGGCGCGCGCGTTGACGCTAAGGTTGCGCTTCTCAAACCACTCTCAGCCGCAATCGCCATCGGCTCGGGCGGACCTTTCGGGGCTGAGGGGCCGATCATCATGACCGGCGGAGCCTTCGGTTCGCTCGTTGCGCAATGGCTCAACCTGACCGATGCGGAACGGACAACGCTTCTGGTAGCGGGTGCTGCGGCTGGAATGTCCGCGACATTCGCCGCTCCAATTGCAGCAATCCTGCTGGCGGTCGAGTTGCTTCTCTTCGAGTGGCGCCCTCGCTCTCTGGTACCAGTCGCTGTGGCGAGTTTGGTTGCGGGAGCGTTGCGGATTGTTTGGCTTGGGGCCGGACCAATCTTCCCGGTGGAATTGCACTCGGCCGTCCCCTTGGGACAGACGCTCTTAGTCGCAGGTCCCTTGGGAATGCTGGTTGGGCTCGCGTCGGCCATGTTGAGCAGGCTGATGTATGGATTTGAGGATGGCTTTGAGCATATTTGCGGGCGCTTGCACATCCATTGGATGTGGTGGCCCGCGATCGGTGGAATCGGCATCGGACTCGGAGGGTTCTTCTTCCCACGTGGCCTTGGCGTTGGTTACGACAATATCGCGGAACTTTTACGGGGAAATGCACCGATTGGACTGCTAATTGGTCTGCTGTTGGCGAAGTCCCTGATGTGGGCATTCTCGCTGAGTTCGGGAACTTCCGGAGGCGTGCTAGCGCCCCTGTTAATGATCGGCGCGGCTGTTGGTGAGTCGGCAGCCAGGATGGCGCACTTGCCTGTCGAGACGCAAGCGCTGTGGGCCTTGATGGGGATGGGCGCCATGCTCTCCGGTGCTTTGGGTGTGCCTCTGACAGCAATTCTGTTCTCGCTCGAACTCACTCACGCAATGCCGGCTTTGTTGCCTTTGGCGCTGGCTTGCATCGCCTCCTATCTGGTGACCTCACTTATCATGCCGCGATCAATTCTGACCGAGAAGCTGAGTCGCCGCGGCTACCATCTTTCGCGCGAGTACGGAGTCGATCCACTTGAGATGGTGAGCGTGGCAGACGTCATGACTGAATATTCCGTGGATGCGGATGGTGTAGACAGGCATCAACCGTTGCCCGAAGTATTAGCCTATTCCGACGAAACTTGCCGGGCCGTAGCAGAGGAGATGGCCACCACCGGTGTGACAAGTCTGCAGGTGGTTGATCGAGAGTCGGGGAGAGTCTGCGGATCAATCAGCGCTCAGGAACTCTTGATGGGAAGAAAGCGGGCGGTTGACCGAGAGTCAGAACGTAACCGTACCTTTGCGGTTGATATCGGGCGAAAGTAGCGTTCGAAAGAATCGCGGATCGTCATCTGATGGATGCCAACGACTTCAGAAGGTTATCGCTTGCGGGATTCGCACGAGACAGCTGATCTCGCGCGAATCTCGCAAGCGTGGTTGCAATACCTATCGGCCTGCGAATTCGGCCATTTGTTCGTTCTCTTTGGCCGTTGGGGTATCGGTGTACGAATGACCGGTCAGAAGTCCGAGGACAAACCAGGCGAACAGGACGGCTCCAATCGAGAACAGGATATCTCCCGGAACACGCATCCAGCGCAGCGTTTGCATGGTGCCGGACTGCATGAATTCGGCTGAGCGCGCGTACCAGGTGCCATGTTCAATCGATGCCCATGCTTGGAGCAGTCCAACCGGCAGCATGCTCAAGATGACCATGAAGATCAGGCCGAAGTTCAGAGACCAGAAAGAAAGCTTCAACGGAGTCTCCTTCCACTTGCGGCCAGGGTTGAGCGTCCGCAGGCAAAACAGCGTGAGGCCAAGACCGAGCATTCCATACACGCCGAACAGTGCGGTGTGGCCATGGACGGGAGTAAGGTTGAGCCCCTGAACGTAGTAAAGGGAGATGGGCGGATTGATGAGGAAGCCAAAAAGTCCGGCTCCAACCAAATTCCAGAACGCAACTGCGACGAAGAAATAGATGGGCCACTTATAGTTTGCAATCCACTGCGATTTCTTCGTCGGCTGCGCAAGGCGAATGTTCTCCCATGCTTCATAGCCGATCAGAGTCAGTGGCACAACTTCAAATGCACTGAAGATCGCGCCGAGGCCAATCACTGCAGGAGTTGCACCTGCGAAGTAAAGATGATGGAAAGTGCCGATGATTCCGCCGGAAAGGAAGATGGTCGTCGAGAAGAGCGCGGCTTTGGTAGCGGTTCGGATCTCAATCAGTTTGAGTCGCGTGAACAGGAACCCAATAACAACAGTCGCGAACACTTCGAAGAAGCCTTCAACCCAGAGGTGGACCACCCACCAGCGCCAGTATTCCGCCGTTACAAGATGACTGCGCTGACCATACATCAGACCCGCGGAATAAAAGAGCGGAATTGCAATGCTCGAAATAAGAAACAGGATTAGAAGCGAGCGGTCCTCACTCTTGCGAACGAGCGCCGGCTTGAGAGCCGCGACCATCAGGACCAACCAAAGGACAAGGCCGATGAACAAAAGAATCTGCCAGAATCGTCCCAGATCGACATATTCATAGCCCTGGCTGCCAAACCAGAACCACATGTTGCCAAGGCGCTGCTGAATACCAAGCCACTCGCCGGCGAGCGATCCGCCGACAACAAGAATCAGAGCACCGAAGAGCGCATTCACACCAAGGCGCTGATACTTCGGCTCATGCCCACTGACAGCCGGAGCAACATATAGACCTGTCGCAAGCCACGAAGTGGCAATCCAGAAAATGGCGATTTGCAGATGCCATGTCCGTGTGACCGCATAGGGCAGATATTTGGCGAGCGGGAAGCCAAAAAATGACTGGCCTTCGACTCCGTAGTGAGCAGTTAAGATTCCCATCAGGATTTGGACGCCCCAGAGGATGACCACTACATAGAAATACTTCAGGGTCGCGCGTTGCGACGGGGTTGGAGTGAAGGCCAGAAATGGATCTTTTTCTGGGTAAGGTCCATGAACAAGCTCCTTCTCCTGCGAGGCATACCACCAGACGAGGCCCCCGATCCCCGCCAGCAGACCGACGAAGCTGAGAACACTCCACAGGACAGCGCCAGAAGTTGGCTCGTTGCCGATTAGAGACTCATGTGGCCAATTGTTTGTGTAGGTAGTCTCAGAACCTGGACGATCCGTGCCGCAGGCCCATGCAGTCCACCAAAAAAACGCGGCCAATTGCTTCTGCTTTGCAGCGTTCACCAATGCACCGCTGGGGATCGCATATTCTGACCGACCAGTTGCAAAGACATCGGTATAGTAAGTGCGAAGCTGTTCGAAAGCCGCAGCGCGATCGGCGCTCAAAATCACTCGGTTGCGCGAACGGTCATAGGTGTTCGTCCGCATCTCGCGGATCAGGCGAGCCTTGAGTACGGCTTGCTGATCGAAGCTCAAAGCATCGAAGCTTGCTGCACCATCTCGGAGAGCCCAATTGTTAAGTAGAATCTCTGATTCCCGATGCAGCCAGTCTGCGCTCCAGTCGGGCGCGACATAGGCGCCGTGACCCCAGACGGTACCGATCTCCTGTCCGCCGATGGACTGCCAGACACCTTGACCGTCGGTGATGGAACTGCCGGTGAAAAGAAGCTGCCCACTTGCGGAATACACATCCGGAATGGGCGGAGCTTCGCTGATCATTTTCCTGCCGACTCCACCGAGCACGGCAAATGATCCGATGATGACGATGGCCAGGGCCACCCAGTAACGTTTGTAAGACATGGCATCTCCTTGACGAATTGCGGATGAATCGCGCCGATCATGCTGCGCTAGAACCACGTTAGCGTTCAGCATTTTCGGTTGCAGGGACTTAAGTCACAGGAAGGAGAAGGATTCTCACGTATTTTGGAGATGGGCGTTTTGCGGTTTGCATCGGGTTGATGCGGATTGCACGGTTGGCCTGATAAAGTTGCCACTGCCCGTCCCGCACAAGAAGAAATTTCAAGATAGTTCGCCAGTCCAGTTCTTAGAGGAGTTCGGCCCTATGTCGTTTCGTTCTGTGTTTCTCGCCGTTGTCATCGCGTTCGCTCTGATCGTGTCCGCATTTCTTATCAATCGGCAGCGTCCGGCTGTAGAAACGGCCCAGCCAACGGCAGACTTCGTTCGTGCGTCGGGTAAATGCGCGGAGTGCCACGCGCGCCTCCAGTACTCTGTGGTGCATGAATACGAGATGAGCGCCCACGCGAAGAAGGGCATCAATTGCCTTGACTGCCACCAACCCGGTCCGAATCAGCAAAAAGTAGATCACCACGGATTTACGATCGCCGCTCATCTGACCGCCGGCAACTGCCGCTCCTGCCACGAAGGCATCTATCAGGAATTCCTCCGTAGCCGACATGCCGCGCCGAGCTGGGCCGCGGTCCACGGAGAAAAAGGCCTCAGTCCGGAACAGGTCTCCTTCAGCGAGCAGTTCCAACCGGGTGGCACGAAGCGGCCACCGAACCCCCTCGTTCTTCCGGAAGGCCATCCCGCAGCCACTTCCGGTTGCGAGCAATGCCATGCAGTTGGTAAGCCCAATGACGATGGAACGATCGGGACTTGCACGCAATGCCATTCGCGCCATACGAGTTCAGTCGAACTCGCCCGCTTGCCCAGCACATGCGGCCAGTGCCACATGGGTCCAGATCACTCGCAGATCGAAATCTACAATGAATCGAAACACGGAGTGATGTTCGCCGCGCAGCGCAATCTACTGAAGCTTGATGCCGACCCACGGACGCTTACGACGCGAGATATGTTCGTGCCAACTTGCGCAACCTGCCACATGAGCGGCATTAACGGCCTCAAAGTTACGCACAATCCATCTGACCGGCTCGGCTGGTACCTTGCCGACGCGATTACCACCCATCGCCCGAATTACCTGCAAGCCCAGATCAACATGAAGCAGGTCTGCACGCAGTGCCACACGCAGGCTCTTGTTGACCGCGTTTATGACCAAGGTCAGCAGGTTGTCGAAAGCACGAACGCGAAGATCCTGGCCGCCAAAGGGATCATGGATGGCCTCCATAAAGATGGCTCGCTCTCGGGGCCGCCGTTCACGCATACCATCGACTTCACCTATTTCAATCTATGGCACTACGACGGCCGGACATCGAAACACGGCGCTTTCATGGGGGGAGCCGACTTTGTGCAATGGCACGGCAACTACGAACTTCTCTCAAAGACGGTCGAACTTCAACATGATGCCGATGAGTTGCGGAGAGAACATGCGCATAAATAGGCTTCTCTCGCCAATTCAGAAAATGGCCACTGATCCACGTCTTCGATGGGGCCACGATCCCCGTCTCTGGGTGGAACTATTTGTCACCGTCAACCTGGCAATCCTTGCCGCGGACATTTTCATTGCGCACTCCGTCAATCATTTTCAAAAGGCGGCGGAATACATACCACTGTATTTCTCGATTGGAGCGCCCGTCGTATTGGCCTGTGTGATTGCATTGCGCTGGATTTGGGGCTTTGAAGCGCCGTGGCGCGATGTTGGCTACGCGGTTGGGTGGCTATCCGTACTTGTAGGGCTCGGGGGCGTTCTCTATCACCTGGAAAGCCGATTCTTTCTCGATCGGACGCTGAAGAGCCTCACGTACGCCGCGCCCTTCGCCGCGCCGCTTGCTTATTCTGGACTTGGGTTCCTGTTGCTCATGAACCGCATGGTCGCCGCTCGCAGCATGGAGTGGGCTCGCTGGGTGATCCTGCTTGCACTTGGCGGATTCTTCGGCAACTTCGTGCTGTCGCTCACCGATCACGCATCGAATGGCTTCTTTGCGCACACGGAGTGGATTCCTGTCATTTCATCCGCTTTCGCAACCGGGTTCCTGATCATTCCACTGATACTGACCGTGACGCGCCGCTTCCTCGATCTTTGCCTGGTCGTGATGATGGGGCAGGCGTTTGTTGGCGTACTTGGATTCTGGTTCCACATGCGCGCCAACCTTGTTGAGCCTGGCCACAATGTCTTTGACAAGCTGGTGAACGGCGCGCCGCCTATGGCTCCATTACTCTTCCCAAACCTGGTAGGACTGGCACTTATCGGTTTGTGGGCCCTGATCCCTCATGTTTTGGAGTCCGGCACCGCGCCGTCGTGGCTCGGCGCAACCTATGACTGGGTGCACCCGACCGGAGAATCAGAGACCGGAGAGTAGCTCCCGTGGATCTTGAATCACCTCCGGAGATGCGAACCTGTGATCATGCCGCCGCGGGGTGATTGAGACCCTTGGCTGCAAATGCTGAGCGGCCCAGCAGAAACGTAAGTACAAGGTTTGTTGCGAACAGGAGCACACCACTCAGCTCCAGCATTCCGGATACTGGTAGTACCTTCCACGCGAATGAGAGAAAACCTTCGTAGGCGAGAGGCTCTGAAGTCACTCTCAGCAAGCAGCCCGACTGGAGCAATAAGAGGCTGAGGAACATCAGTCGCTTGCTGAAGATGTTGCTGACTCCAGCGAAGTGCGGGAGGATGCGGGGCCCAATGGCAAAGACCATTGTGGCCGCGAAGCCCACCGTCAATGCGTGACGTGACGCGCCCCAGATGCCTCCGTGGATGTCAGCGAAAGCTGCCCATACACTCATCGATCCGGCCACGATCAGCCACGTGAAGGCCAGCCGGATGAAGGTAGGGAAACTCGGATGGATGCCCTGAGTCTTCGGGTGTCCTTGCGGGCGTTCTGCAAGATGCAACGCAAAAAGAATGGTGATCGCGCAAGCGGCAAACAAGATTGTTGCCGGTTTGGGGAAACCGCTCACTCCAAATGCAACTCCCGCAATGAGAAGGCACAAGGCGCTGCGAAACCGATGAACGCTGGGTTTTGGGATTGCGAGAAACGTAGGCAACCATCGTGCTGCGAAACCCCAAACAACGGGTACTACAAATCCCCATCCAAGCAATACGAGATACTTCTGATCGAGCGAGTGGGGAAACGAGCGAAGTCCGCCGTCCATCCCGAGTCGAACGCACTCTACGAAATTAAAAATCACAGCACATGCGAGCGCTGCGGTTCCTAACAACACCGAAACCATCCAGAGTTCCATACCCTGTTTCTTTTGGCTGCTCCGTTCAGGCAGTTTGTGGTGGGAGGCAGCCGAGAGGAACAGAAGCACCGCAATCAGTTCTAAACCTGCCGAGACGGGCAGCAGAGTCCGCCAGTGCCACCCGTAAATATTTCCAAACCAGCGCATGGCTACTCCGAGCGTCCAAAGAATGAAGCAACTCAGTGAGACCCGAAATGCCGAGCGGCCCCGTGCCGGCTGTGAGTAGAAGCCGATTCCGAGAATGAAGCTTCCGATCCAACCGAACATCTGCGCATGACCGTGGCCTTCCATCCACGCTGCCGGAAGATTTCCGAGCCCATGGTTGGTGCTTATCGCCATCAGGTTCGAGAAACCCAGAAGGGTGCCGGGAAGCGCCATAAAGAACAGGCCGCTCAGAATCCATGCGCGAATCATCCAGCTCTTTTGCTTTTCCTGCGATACAAGACTGGCGATCTGAAAAGGCAATGTTTCGAATTGGCCTGGTGTATTCATGACTATCCTCTCTGGTTCAGTTCGGCTTCCATCTGAATCGCGCGCGGGAAGAGCACATCGTTTTCGAGATGCACATGCTTTTTGAGGTCGGATTCGAATTCGCAAATGCCGGCGAAAAGCGCACTGTGCGTGATGCATGCCCATTGAGGCGGCTCAAAACCAGAAGTTATCGCACGGAGTTTCTCCATAATGTGGCTGGAAGTTTCGTGCTCTTGCTCCATCATGAAAATTGGGAATGAGACCGATCGGAAACAAGCGTGGCCAGCAGGATAGTTGACGACCAACTCCTGATCCATCTGCGCAATGAATGGAAACAAAACCTGCTCCTCTTTCTGAATGTGGGCCAGTAGATCAGAATGGAGTTCTTCGATCAAAGCCACGACCTGGTCGAGTTCCGGCGCCCGATCCCTTCGCTTGGCTGCTACCTTGCGAGCCATGTCTGCCAGCCGTGGTAGTTCCTGCCGAACCTTCTGATGGTGGACACGAACGATATGTTGAATCAACTGAGTCAATGACAAGTCCGCGGGATCAGATGCAATTGCACCGGGTTCTGCGCTCTGTGCCCCAGCGAGTTTTTCGAGCACTTGATCGACGGACAATTGCAATTCCGCGCATGCCTGCTCCAGCGAACTGTCAGCTAAAGAGCAGAGATCTATATCGAAGCGCTCGAAAACGCTGATGGCTGAGGGGTGAATCTTGACGATCTCTCGGATGGACTGAGTTGACGGATACATAATGCACTCTCCACTACCTACCGTAGCGGGAGGCAAGAAATGCCGCAGTAACTTATGTCACTCGGAGCTCTGAAAGGCTAAGACGACGCCTCAAGAAGGACGCTTAACCCCTTTATGTCTTTCACAACGATCTGGCGAGCATCCACATCGAGGAGCCCTTCCGCCTGCAGGCGCATCAAATTTCGGGAAATCAATTCGCGCACAGTTCCGAGCTGATTGGCGAGTTCCTGATGGGTTCCAGGAAGTTGAATCTCGATTCCTCGTTCGGTCTTCTTGCCGTCACTCTGCGCGAGCTTTACCAGGACGGCAATCAACCGCTGCCGAATGGTCGTGAAGGAGAGTTCCTCAATGATGCCAACGAGACGGCGAAGCCGCCCACCTACAACCTTGAGCACCTTGAGCGAAACCTCAGGATGCTCCATGCAATATGCCTGGAAGTCCCGGCGTGAAATGAAGGCAATCTCTGTTTCCTCAACTGCAGAAGCAGAAGCCGGGAATGAACCTCCGTCAAAGACCGGCAATTCCGCCACGGTTTCGCCGGGCACGTTCACTGCAAGCACCTGTTCGCGGCCATTCACGGAAGTCTTGAAGATACGGACCTTCCCTCGGGCGATAATATGGAGCCCGTTGCATGGCTCACCCTCAGAGAACAGCAACTCCCCCGAACTGAATAGCTTACGCACGGTTCGAAGAGCAAGAGTTTGCAACTCGGCCGGAGAAAGGCTCGACAGGAGGGCGGTCTTGCCAAGTGCGGTTGCCAGATCAGTACGTTCGGTGCTCACCCAGCGAATTCTATCAGCCTGAGACTTTGGTCACTGCATTCAATCGATTGACACTGTCTGATGGATCCATGAACCCGCAGATCAACACAATCGATTTCGACGAGCGCCCTTTCATCGCTATTTGGGAAGTGACCCAAGCCTGCGACCTGGCCTGCGTACACTGCCGGGCCTCAGCCCAGCCGGACCGGCACCCCATGGAACTCAGCACGGATGAAGGCAAACAATTGATTGACCAGATTGCTGCTTTAAAGGTTCCCGTCTTTGTACTTACCGGCGGCGACCCGATCAAGCGGCCAGATCTGTTTGATCTGATCGGCCATGCCCGGTCCGTCGGGGTGCGCGTATCATTGACGCCCAGTGCGACGCCGCTCCTTACGCGAGAGGTCGTTGTTCGGCTGAAAGAGGCTGGGCTCGCCAGGCTCGCAGTAAGCATGGATGGTGCGAGTGCTGAGACGCACGATGCCTTCCGCGGCATGAGTGGGTCATTTGCCCGGACGCTTGATGCGGTCCGCTGGGCCAATGAGATTGGCCTTCCCGTCCAGATCAATACAACGTTCAGCCGCCGGAACATCGCCGAGATCGATGAGATCGTTGCCTTGATGGAGAAGTTGAAGATCACGCTGTGGAGCGTCTTCTTCCTGGTTCCTACGGGGCGCGGAAAACTCAACGAATTATTGAGTGCGGATGAATTCGAAGCGGTCTTCGCCAAGATTTACAGTCTGTCAAAGACTGCGTCCTTCGATATCAAGACCACCGAGGCACAGCATTACAGACGGTTCATGCTGCAACAGAGAGTCGTGGAAAGAAGGAACGGCTCCGCCTCCAGCGCCAATCCCGAGAAGGCCGAGGATGCTATTGGGCGGGCGCCGCGCGGCCTGAACGATGGAAAGGGTTTCGTTTTCATATCCCACACTGGAAAAATCTTCCCAAGCGGATTCATGCCGCTCTCGGCAGGCAGCATTCGGGTTCAGGAACTGGCATCCATTTACCGGGATTCGCCGCTTTTCAGGAACTTGCGTGATACGTCGAAGCTTGAGGGTAAGTGCGGGGCGTGCGAGTTCAAGGAGATTTGCGGTGGCTCACGCGCCCGTGCACATGCACTTACCGGAAATCCGCATGGGGAAGAGCCCTGCTGCTCCTATATCCCGAAGGGATATCTGCAGCCACCTCTCGTGATTAGGCAAGCAACAACACTGCATGTTCTCCAAGGCGCTTGAGAACACCATCGTTGGTGGCTGAGCGACAATCAAACAGAAGAGAAGGAACGAGGAAGGCAATGGCAATTCAGATTGGCGCAAAGCCCGATAGCGGATTCGATGATCCCATAGGGATGCTGAAAGACTGCCACAGAAGGATTGAGCGTTTCCTTGGCATTCTGTGTGTAGTGGTTGACCGAGCACAGGGCCGGGGCTTGACCACCGAGGAGAGCGACGCGGTGAAGGCAGCCTTGCAATACTTCCGAACCGGCGGCCAACGCCATACGGCGGATGAAGAAGAATCGCTTTTCCCACGCCTGCGTGCGTCCGACGCGAACTCCATTGAGGCGATCAGCAGGCTGGAAGGTGATCATCGCGAGGCAGACGACCTGCACGCATCGGTTGCGCGGTTGTACTCAACTTGGATTGCTTCTGGCGAATTGACGTCAAGTGACGCGCTTCAACTGAAGTCTCAGACCGAGCGGCTCAAGCAACTCTATTCCGACCATATCGTCGTCGAGGAAACGATTGTCTTCGCTCGTGCGAGCCAAGTACTGGACAGTCACGCCATCGCGGCGATCGGGACAGAGTTTCGATTCAGGCGGAAGTAGTCTCGTACACTTCTAGCTAGATTGTGGGGTCGTCAGGCCATATGAATAGGCCAACGAATGACGCTGTCTGCGATGAGATGCGTAGAATCAGGATTTCTCTACCCGGATTACTTCACCGACTGCGTTCGTCACGAAGCGACCTTTGGTTTGGTCGAGCATCACGATGGCGTTCCCAAATGGGTCGCGAACGACGGCGCAACGACCAATCGGAATATCGAAGCGCTTAAGCGCCTTATCAACATTGGCCACCAAAAGATCCACTTCCGGACCAAGGGTAGTGTGCAGAACAAGCTCTGCGTCGGTTCCAGGCATCCCCAGCCCAGCCATTTCCGGCCTCCGCCAAAGAACGGGATGACCGAGAGCTTCGGAGTAGAACCTTAAGGCCGCGTCCAGATTATCGACCTTGAGCATCAGGCAATCGACCTTGGTGAATAGTGGATCGTTCATGGTGGTAAATCACGAAATGACTCCGCGCCTCGGAGGACGCACCGCACGGACGAGTAATCGGCGTGTATCAGAATACCGCATCTAGTCTAATAGTTTTCAACAAGTTCCTAGCGACACGCAGTTGCTTTCACGCTACAGCTTCGTACAGCGTGATACTTTGCAGCCATTTGGAATTCTGCGTCGTTCATATAGCCGCTCTCACATGCCTGGATGAGCCTCTTCGTTCGCATGGGATACGAGGTCGATATACATTTCGCGAGGCAAGTTTGTCTGCCAGTGGCCCGTCATCTTGGCAACAAGGACCAGGCCGAAGAAGATGCACGCAAGAACCGCGAGGAAGGTAGCCGGACGAATGATGCGACGCTGCCACTTGTCGGCTGTAATCGAGGCTTTTCTCGGCGCCAACGCAAACTGCAACGCATTCTCCGCCGGACAGGCTGCAACACATACCATGCACGCGGTGCACTCCACGGAACTAATCTGTACGAGCTGATCGACGGGAAGATGCGACGGGCAGACTCGGGAACATTTTCCGCAATCGATGCATGCTTCAGCGTCCCGGCGAATCTTTGCCGGACTGAAGATGGAAGCTAATCCCAGAAGCGCGCCATACGGACAGAGATACCTACACCAAAAGTTCTGAACCAACATGGAGAGGAGCACCAGAAGGCCAATAACAATGGCCGCCGTCTGCCCGATGTTGCGAAAGAAGTTGAGCATTTTGACATCGGCGACCAGTCCGTACGGCGTGGACATGAAGTCGTGGATGGCCTCTGCGGACATGGTGCCAATCAAAAAGACAAAAAATCCAAGCAGCAGGTATTTCAGGCCGCGCAGCGGAATATCCAGCCATTTGGGTGAATGCAGATTGCGCCCAAAGATCTTTCTGCCGAGTTTCCACAGGTTCTCTGAAAGTGTTCCCACCGGACAAAGCCATGAACAGAAGGATTTTTTCAGCAGCAGGCTCATGAGCACGAACGCAATGAAGAGAACCATAGCCGCTGGGTGGATAGCCGGTATGTTGCCCGTGAGCAGGAAGTATTTCGTATTCATCAGGCCGGCAATGGGCAGCCAGCCCTCTGCGCCCGCGGGCCGCGGGACGTTCAGTCCCTGACCACCGCGTTCACAGAATCGAACCCAGAGGAGAAACTGAATTCCGAGCCAGCCGTTCAAAGCGACAAATAGCCATTGGACGATTCGCCTTGCCTTTTGCGAGTTGTCCGAACCGAGCCTGCGGACAAGTTTCCTCTTCGCTGGCTTTTCAATCGGTGGTGCTACCAATGTTCCCATATCGAAGTTCTCTTTGGTGGTGCGCGCCATCTCGCACATCGAAGCTGAAGAAGCCCGGACCAAGCGTTGATTGGTCCTGGCTTCAGTGAATCAGGCGAGCATCGCGGACAGGTCTTCTTCCGCAGTCTTGATAGCCATCAGGTTGAATTTCTCGTGGAGGAGCTCGATCACTCCCGGAGAAAGGAACGCCGGTAGCGTCGGTCCAATGCGGATATTGCGAACGCCCAGGTGAAGCAGTGTCAGCAACACGGCAACAGCCTTCTGCTCATACCATGAGAGGACCAGGGAGAGCGGAAGATCATTGACGCCGCACTCGAAAGCCTTGGCCAATGCAAGGGCTATCTGCAATGCGGAATACGTGTCGTTGCATTGGCCAATATCGAGCAGACGCGGAAGTCCGCCAATCTCTCCAAAATCGAGCTTGTTGAAACGGAACTTGCCGCACGCGAGCGTAAGTATGAGGCAGTCCGAGGGGATGGATTCGGCGAGCTCGGTATAGTAGCTGCGGCCGGAGCGTGCACCGTCGCAGCCACCGATCAGGAAGAAGTGGCGGATTGCGCCACCCTTCACCGCGTCGATCACCTTGCCGGCAACGCTCAAAACAGCATTGTGTCCGAACCCAACTGTAATCTCCTCGTCGGAACCGTCTTCCGCGTAGCCAGGCGCCTCGAGAGCAGCAGCGATCACTGAGCTAAAGTCCTGGTCAGCGATATGCGCGACCCCAGGCCAAGCCACAGCACCCGAGGTAAAGATGCGGTTTTTGTACTTGAGTTTCGGTTCCTGAATGCAATTGGACGTCATCAGGATTGCGCCTGGAAATTCCGCGAATTCGTCAGCTTGGTCGGTCCATGCGCCACCGTAGTTTCCGGCAAGATGCTCGTAGGCCTTCAGCTTCGGATATCCGTGTGCAGGCAGCATTTCGCCATGAGTATAGATCTGTAAGCCGAGTCCCTTTGTTTGTTCCAGCAGTGCATACAAGTCATGGAGGTCATGACCCGATACCAGGATCGCCTTGCCCTTGCGGGCATGCAGCCTGACCTTTGAAGGAACTGGGTGGCCGAATGTCTCGGTATGCGCCTTGTCCAGAATCTCCATGACTCGATAGTTCAGTTCACCAACGGCGAGTGCCTTGGCAAGGAGCTCTTCGGCTTTCGGCGCCGGCTGTGTGAGAAAGTCCAGAATCTCGTGGATCTTGCCATAGGAAGCTGGATCACCTGCGCCCAATGCAAGCGCGTGAGCGGCGTAAGCTGCAACGCCCTTCAGGCCATAAAGCACGAGTTCTTGAAGATTCCCGATCTCTTTACCTTCAGTGAGGAACCGGACTGGAAGCAGGGTTTGCTCACCCTGAGCAAGTAGACCTTCGAGCGACGTTGCGGGAATCCATGCAGCCGGCCCACCAAGGTAGGACGGAGCAGCTCCGGCCACGACACTGGCGCGCTCGTACATGTCTCGGGCTGCATCTCGGGTCGTAACGGCTTCATGAATCAATCCAACCAGACGGTCTGGATCGAAATTGACATTTGTCAGCGTCGAGAAGATGGCTTTGATTGTGAAGGCGTCGATCTCGGGATCAGTTGCGCCAAGTTGGGCTGCCCGATGCGCGTACATCGAGACGCCCTTGATCACATGAATCAGGAGATCCTGAAGAGTTGCCGTTGTATCGTCTTTGCCGCAGACACCAAGAACCTGGCATCCTTCGCCTTTTGAAGTTTGCTCGCACTGGTAACAGAACATCGAGTAGTCCTTCCCTGCCTGAAATGGATTGCAGCTACAGAGTATTCGGGCAAGACAACGGGCACAGCGACTTTAGTCACACCGGCTCAAGCAAAATAATCCGCCACTTTCTGGGACCTCGAGTGACCAAAGTCGCTGTGGCCACTCCTGCACTCGCTCTAATCTCAAGTTCGAGGAGATCGATATGTCAGTAACAACACAAACCGTTCGCGAAATCGCGCTTGAACAGCCGTCTTCAATCCGTGTCTTTGAACAATTTGGAATCGACTACTGCTGCGGAGGCCGGAAGCCTCTGTCGGAAGCATGCGCCACAGGAAACCTGGAAATCGATGCCGTGATCGCAGCGCTCGAAAAAGCGTCCCAGTCACCGCAAGAGAAGGCTGAAAACTGGTCGGACAAGTTGCTGGAGAGTTTGAGTGCCCACATCGTGGCAACGCACCACGCGTATGTGAAGCGAGAACTCCCACGCTTGGCGATGCTCGCCCAGAAGGTGATCAACCGTCATGGCTCAACAAAGAGCGAGCTGCCGGTGATTGCGGCAACGCTCGCGCAACTCGACGAAGAACTGACGCAACACCTGGCGAAGGAAGAAGCGGTTCTGTTCCCCTACATCGCAGGTCTGGAGAAATCCATCGCTACTGGATCGCCCAAACCACGCAGTTGCTTTGGGACGGTGGCCAATCCGATTGCGATGATGACGCAGGAACACGACGCAGCCGGAACTCTCCTTGCGGAAATCCGCACACTGAGCGGAAACTTCACCACGCCGCCCGAGGCGTGCCCAACCTTTCATGCGTTCTACGACGGTCTGAAGGAATTCGAACAGGACCTCCACCAGCATATTCACCTGGAGAACAACATCCTGTTTCCGCGCGCTATCGAATTGGAGACCTCCGCCAATTAAGCAACGAGTCAGCGAAAGTTTCTTGAAACCCCGGCGGGAGTCGGTTGCCATGACCTTTTGCGGGGGTCCGAGGCAGCCAGGTTGGACCGCTCGCAGGACTGGTTGGCGGACGGGGCGGAAAATGAAAGTTATCCATCTGTTTTTCAGCTGAAAGGGAGATCGGAAGGTCGGAGTGAGCGGAGCCAGCCCGATCAATTTCGATCGCATCAGGAGTTATGTGAAAATTCGTCAAGGGAGCTGAATATGCCCTCAGCCATTCTGCGAGGAATTGGCAAACGCAATGGGGGTTTTCCACTATGGGAGATTTTGTGGGTGGACTGTTTCAAAATATGGGTAATTGTGGGTAGGCCCACAATTTAGCTGTGACAACGAACTCCTGTAAGTTGCTGAAAATAAGCAATAGATAACAATGTGAGCAACGCTGAAAAGGGCAAGTGTCTAGCTGTTAACCGAAGGGTTGCAAGTCCGAGCCCTGCACAGGGTGCGAACTGGGTTGCCGAGCCGCACGTTAAGTTTTTCGCTCATCTTTTATCCTCCTCATTGATTCGGTATGGCCGTTGTGGATCGGTCAGATGCTGATCGGCAAGTATCTTTGAGCGTTGGCTACCTCTTTTGCCGCCCTGACCGGATCGTCGTTGAGTTCAACCTGTGTCGCCCAGTACCAGTCGCCAGCGCCAAGACGTATTTCGAGCAGTCCCGTGCGGGTCGTCGAGATAGCGTGCCGGGTGTCATGGCCGTCCACCAGGCGCTCCAGTTCCGCGAAGAACTTCAGCAGATATTCATTTGGGTTCATGGTTCACCTTTCCTGGCCGCTGCGGTGCAGAGCACCGCAGCGAGGCTTGATCGCTGAGTACTTTAGAGAAGATGCGATTGTGCTTGACGATCATCCCAAAAATGGGATAAATAAAGGCACGAGAGCCTGTTCCGAGTGAAAAGCCTCTTTTCTAGATTGGATCGTGACTCAAGGACATCACTCGATTCCCATCGGAGGTTCAGCGCTCTGTCGGCTCTGCTCTCAGTGCGGCCTAATACGGCGGGAAGCGTCCGTCGGCACAACCGTGGAAGGGCGAAGGGCCGGGAAGTCCGGAGGTTATCAAAGACCATGACGGAGACACCTGCAGGGGCCCTACGCCGTCCGCTTTCGAAATGAAATCTATGTGCTGCACGCTTTTCAGAAGGAGTCACCGCATGGAATTGCGCCCCGGCAATCCGACATGGCATTGGTCAAAGAGCGTTTGAGGTTGGCACGGAGGGATTACGAGGAAAAATATGGCTAAGAGCATCCCGGAACGAGTTATTCGTAGCGGCGGCAACGTCTTTGCTGACATGGGACTGTCGAATGCGGCGGAACTCGACACCAAGGCCCGGTTGGGAGCCGCCCTCAACCTGATTGTTAAACGGCAGAGGCTCACCCAAGCTCAAGTCGGGACTGCGCTTGGCATCAACCAGCCGAAGGTCTCCGCTCTCCTGAATTACAAACTGGAAGGCTTTTCCGTCGAACGCTTGATGCACTTTCTGGTGGCACTCGGGCAAGACGTAGAGATCGTCGTCAAGTCTAAGCCAACTTATCGCTCTGCGCGCATTGCCGTCAAAGCCGCCTGATTCACCTAACCTTCTTTTTGTCTGGCCACTTACATTCGGGTCCGCCCAGCTGGGGATGAAGAGGCCTCCGTTGCCAACTCATTCTATGGCGGGATTCCGCTGCTTCGGGTGCCCTAACCGATAGCGCGCCCTTGAGTTCTCCCATTCGCTGCCCGAGCCACGACGCCGACAGAGAACTCCACACGAAACAACACCTCAGTTCATGGACCAACCTGAATATCCCGGCGACGATCGCAATCGACATTGCGGGCATGCGCGCGGAATGCCAGTACTCTCCAATAACGATTCCGACGAGAACCATGCGGAAGTCCCAGAAGAACATCGCCATTGGGTTGCCGAGGCACAGGTTGAGTCATTCGTACATCTTCCACTCTCCTCATTTCTCGGCTATGACCGTTTTGACTCGATCAGATGCTTTTTGGGAAGCATCATTCAGCGTTGGCGACCTCTTGTACGGCCCTGACCGGATCGTCATGAAGCGCGACCTGTGTTGCCCAATACAAGTCGCCTGAGCCAAGACGTATCTCGAGCTGCCCCGTGCAGGTCGTCGAGATCGCGTCACCGCCAGATTCTGGCTACACGGACAACTGGGCTTCGAGGCGGTAACGGACCAGGTTCGTAGCCATAGAGAGTTGTGTTATCCGCTCGACACCGGAGGTATGTATGCGGTGGAACTGTATGCGAGGGTGCGTAAAGTTGTCCACCTCGAGGGCAACCAGCGGCCGTACCACGGGAGTACAAACTGACGCGGATTCGAACCACACAAGATTCTCTTAGCTCTTTGGGGGGTCGGACCAAAGTCGGACCAAATTAGAGGACTATGGCGCGGAACCAGCATGAATACTGAGGTTTACGAATTATGACAAAGGTCTGCAAAACCTTTATGCGCCGGTTCGATCCCGGCCCGCGCCTCCAATACTTTCCTTGTAGTTGAATGAATCCAGACAATTTAGAGCTGTTCCACACTTCGTTCCCGTTCGTCCTGAATGGGCCTGAA